>JAABUW010000529.1_pt1 | contig 74541 bp, 64 predicted proteins | sample 5560081 | NCBI WGS metagenome assembly JAABUW01 (sample SAMN10711882, study PRJNA513363) | rock metagenome | isolation source: Antarctica rocks | place: Antarctica: Victoria Land, Knobhead sud | reverse complement strand
ACGGGCGCTCGGCGTTGCCGAGCCTCTACCCTCACCTTCTCGCAGGTTGGCGCGCACTTCCCTGGGCTGCGGGCCACTTTGCATGTCATTAGTGTAACCGATGCTTTCGCTTTGCGCTGCGACGCTCCCGACCCGAGTGGTTGTTGCAGCGGTGCGATAGGATGGGCGAGGTGCACCGACGCGACACCGCCGCTCACCTGGGGCTCGTCGGCCACGCGGCCCCACCCTGGCCCTCGCACCCCCCCTCCAACCATGCCACGTCGACGAGCGCACTGTACCCAGGCGCATCAGCGCGGGCTCAGAGAGAGAAGCCCGTGCTGAGAGAACTGCGTCTTGGCTGTGTCTTAGTACGCCGGCATCCCACGGCCCCCTACCCCGGCATACGGTGGCCTCCTCCAGGCCAGGCACCCCGGCATTAGGTGGCCCCCTCGGCGGCGATAGCCGCGCCGCGCTGGCGTGCGACACCGCCACCGGCTATGCGCGTGGACACATTGTGTGGGCCGCCGCCGGCACGATCCTGGGGCACCACGTCGCCGGTAGCCCCGCCCCCGGCCCTGGCCCCCCAGCAGCGCCAACAGGCCCCAGCGGGCCGCGCCAGGCTCACAGCGACCCAGGGAACCCTGCCAACCCTGCCGCCCCCTATCACCCGCCAGCGGCCACTGCTGACCAGCCAGACATGCAGTGAGGCCCCGGTAACCGCGTGGCTGCTGGGAACTAGCGCCGGTACCGTCGTGCGGGGTAGGGAAATGCAAGAGGATCGCGCACTATTGTAAAATTGCCCTCCCATTTTCACCCTTGACAAACATGCTACGTAGAATGTATGATTAGAGTGTGAGGAGCGGAGAGTTCCCACAGACGATGAGGCTAATAAGGAGCTTCACACCATGACACGGCAAGAACGACGGCGACAGAGCAAGGCCAGCGCCCGCGCGGCCACCATCCACCGGACGGGGACGTACACGTTCGAGATCGAAAGCCGTACCCGCTCCGGACATATGCACAAGATCGACGCGCTCCGTCTAACATGCAGCTGCGAGGCGGGCCAAAAGGGGATGCGGTGTTGGGCGCTCGCCCTCGCCCTCATGGTGGAGCAGGGCTATCGCGCCATCACCCCCAAGCGCGCACGCACCACGCCGACACCACACGCCCCCGCGCTCGCCCGGCCCGCCGGACCCGCCGCCCTGCGCGAAGCCTTCGGGGCCTAGCCGCCCACATAAAAAAGTGGGCGGGGGAATAAGGCCCCCGCCCACTGACACAGACCACGGAAAGGATACATCGAGATGACCGCCGAAGCCATTCCCGCGCTCCACGTCGTAGCCAGCATCCCCAGTATACCGCCCCGCGTGGCCGTCGCGCTCTACGACGGAGATATCGCCGTCACCGCCACCTTTCGCCCCCGTGATCCCATCGGCGCCACCGAGGTTGTCGCCTCCATTGACCTCCCCGATGATGCCGCACTGCTCAACCTCCTCGATGCAACGATCACCCGCCTGATCGCCTACCGCGACACCTACCGTCAGGCCATGACTGAGAACGATCAGCCGGTCAGGGATGAGGACGCCGCGCCCGCGCCCGCCCGCGCCCCGCTCCCCCTGCCCGTCCCCTGGTACGCCTGGTAGCACGCCCCGAGGGCTGGCATCCCCACCAGCCCTCCCCCCCTCATAGCCAATGGAGCCGACACCGATGATTGTGCTGTTCGTGGACCAACTAGGTCAGATCGTCGCCACGCCGGGGGCGCTCGTCGCCCTCGCCGCCGCCGACACCTCCCCCTCTACCCTCCTCCAGCGCCATGCCAGTGGCGATTGGGGCGACCTCGACGCGCACGACCGCGCCGCCAATGACACGGCCCTGTGCGACGGCTCCCGCCTCCTGAGCGCCTACACTGTCGCGGAGGGCGTCAAAGTCTGGATCATCACCGAGGCCGCCGACGACGACGGCCACCGCGCCGCCACCACCCTGCTTCTGCCCGAGGAATACTAGCAGGTCTAGCGAGGGCTGGCGCCCTGCCAGCCCTCCCCGTTAGAGGAAGGACAACCGATCATGACCACCAAGACACCCGCCCCCGCCCCCGTATGGCGTGAGATCGCCGTGGCCGACATCGCCACTGACGGCACCAATCCCCGCACTTTGTTCGACGCGGACGGCGACGCCGGGCTGGCTGACCTCGCCGCCTCCATCAAGGCTCAGGGCCTCCTACAGCCCGTCGTCGTGCGCGCCAACGCCGACGCCCAGGACGGCCAGCCCCCCTATCTGCTCGTCGCGGGCGAACGCCGCCTGCGCGCCACCAGGGACCTCCTCAAACGCCCCACCATCGCCGCCCTCGTGCGCCATGACCTGACCAAGGACACGGCGCTAGAGGCCACCGTGTTGGAAAATCTCCAGCGGCGTGACCTCCACCCGATGGAGGAGGCGCGCGGCCTGGCCGCGTTGCGCGTCCACCCCGGCTACACCGTCGCCCACATCGCCAAAAAAGTGGGGCGCGGCACAGAGTGGATCAAGGACCGCTTGAAGCTGTGCGACCTCCCCGCCACGACGCAGGACCTCTACCTACACGACACGACGGGGCGGGTGACCCTGACCAAGATGCTCAGGCTCCACGAGTACACTCATGGCAATAAGGACAACAAAGGCTTCCCACGCCTGATCGAGGCCATGGTCGAGGACATCGCCACGGGGGTCAACAGCGACGCGCACCTGAGCACGACGGCGAGCTTGCACGCGGGTCTCGTTAAGCGCCTCACCCACTGGCACACCGCCCAGGGCGGCACGTACGGCGGCAACTACTTCGACACCTACACTGTGTGTCGCCATTGTCCCTTCGCGGCCTTCCGCAACCCTTACGGCGGCGACTACGAAGGCTTTTGCCTCATGCCCGATCACTACGCCGCGTTGCAAACGAAGGGCAAGGCCGCGTATGAGGAGGCCGAGGCCGCGCGCCAGCAGGACGCGGCCCCGGTCATGCCGGGTGGTGGCCCCGTCGGCACCGGCGGCGACACGCCCCCCGGCGCGAAAACGGCGGCGCAGAAGGGCCAGGAGACACGCACGCGCCGCCTCGCCCAGAAGGCCGACTACACCCCCAACCTGCTCGCGGTGCGCCGCGCCGTGGACCTCATCGCCAACGTCGAGGCCCACGACTTGGCGGTGCTGGCCGCGTACACCCTCTCACACGTCAGCCTGAACAAGGAGGAGTGGGGGGAGATCGCGCGGCGCCACGGCGTGGACGTGGCCGCGCTCATGCGCGCGGGCGGCAGCACACGCCCCAGCGCGGACCATATCAAGGGATTGCGGACGCTCGACCCGCTCGGCCTGGTCAAGGCGACGGTGGAAGCGCTGCTGCTCCGGCAGGCGCAATTGGCCCGCGATTACGAGCCCGGCAACCACGACAGCACCGGTCCCGATCCCGTCTTCAAGCTCTACACCGGCGATCAGACCAGCGCGCCCCCCACGGTGCCCGCATTGTCCCCGCCGACCGTCGAGGATGTGCCCGCCCTGGCCCACGACGCCGCGGCCTAACCACCACGCCCACGCCGGGCTGTCACCCCACAGCCCGGCCCCCACCCCCACAGGAGGACCGACATGACCACCAGCGGCCACACATCAGACGACGCCGACGCCCGGACCGGGCGGGAGCGACACGCACTGGACACCGTTGACATAACACTGGCCCCCGAGGCATGCCGCCAGATCGCCCGGCTCTTCCGAGCGCAGCGCGCGGACGCGGAGGCCTTGGCCGCGCGCGCCGCGCAGGCCCTCGACACCCTCGATACGCTCGACGACGACACCCTGGCTCCGTGGGACCGTAACATCTTAGCCGCCGCCTTCGAGGCGTTGTACGAGGACGAGCACACGCGCGTCCGCCACATGGACGAGGGCCTGGGGGCATTGGGTCCCTACGCTGACAATAAAGGAGAACCCGACGATGCTTCCTAACAACCACGACACGGAGCGCCACGCGGCGCTCCTCCGCCTCCGGCGCATGCAACGCACCGAGGGCCACCGCATCCGCCAGGCCGACGCCGACGCCGACGCCCTGACCACGGCGCTCCTCCGCGTCCCCTGCCGCGCGCATCCGCTCGCCGAGGCCCGCCAGGTCGCCATGTACCTCCACCGCGCCGACCTGTGCTGGCCCACGATCACGCGCACCGTCCCCTTCCCGACACCCCATATCGGCCGTCTGCGCGGCGGGCATGACCATTCGACCGCCCTGCACGACATCGCCGCGATCGCCACCCGACTAGGCGGCGATCGCGGCGATGCGGACGAGGCCGCCGCGCTGCGTACCACGGTACTCGCCCTGCATGACCAATTCGACCGCACGTATGAAGGCTATCGTTGTCAGGCTGCGCGCCAGCGGACGGCCTGACAACGATAGCTAACACTACTTTGGCGTGATGCCATTTTCCCGGCTCAACGTCCGGACATAGTAGCTAGTTGTGAGGTACGGTGAACCGCACAACCACCGTTAATTGCGCTGCTAACTGGTCAATGTGACTGGCGATTCTGGAAGTCGCCAAAGTAGTGCTAAGTAATGTTGGTAAGTTCCTGCACGACGCGCATGCTGATTGAGCGTTTTCCGCAGCCTATTTGGCTTGCACGAACCTAACAGTGTCTACTTAGCCCGACAGCCACCCGACGAGCGATAACCCCACGAGCCAGGTCCTCCCCGGCTCGTGGGGCGGTACGATAAGGAGAGCACATATGGGGAGGACAATTATGCCAGAGGAAGAGCAACGCACCTTGTTCACAACAGCCGAAGCCGCCGCCCTCTTGGGGATCACCCATGGGGCGGTCAAGGATGCGATTGTCCGTGGTGCCCTGGACCACATCGCGATTAACCCGCGCCTCAACATGGTCACAGTACAGGCCATCGAGGCGTACCGTCGGGACCGCCTGGGCAAACGCGGCGGCTACAGGGGCCGGAAGCCGCCCCTCTCGCACGCTCCCGCGCATGACGCGGGCGCGGAGACGCCCGGGAAGGACCGTTGATCCAGCCGAGCGCGAGCGGCAGCGCCACAGCTGACAGGGTTCCGTTCCAGGCGTACCGGCCTGACCCAGTAGCATATATGGCAGAGACTATCGACACACGAGGACTGTATGTTATGAGCAAGACCATCGTCGTCGCCGTCGCCAATCAGAAAGGCGGCACCGGCAAGAGTACGACCGCGCACGCCCTGGGGACCGTCCTCGCCGACCGCGGCCGGCGCGTCCTCCTCGTCGACTTCGACCCGCAAAGCAGCCTGACCGACAACACGGGGACGGAGATCGCCGAGGGCAGCCCCACAGTCTACGACGCCCTGGCGCAGGCCCGCGCGACGGGCGAGCTCGCGGACCTGGCCCCCTATGTCCGCGCCCTCGACGAGCGCCTGGATTTGCTGCCGGCCGACATCGGCCTCGGCCAGGCCGAGATGGAGTTGCAGAGCGCCGTGCGCCGCGAGTATGTGCTCCAACAGGCGCTCGACCCGGCCGCGGCAACCTACGACGTTGTCCTCATCGACTGTGCGCCGAGCCTGGGCCTGCTCACGATCAATGCCCTGACCGCCGCGACAGAAGTTATTATCCCCGTGTCCCCCGAGTACCCCGCCGTGCGCGGGCTGCGCCTCATCCTCGACTCACTGCAGACGATCCGCCGCACGCGCCTCAATCCCCGCCTGGCTGCCCGTGGCATCGTCCTGACCATGGTCGACGCCCGCACGAACCACGGGCGCACGATGGTCCAGACGGTCAAGGACGGCCTGGGTACGGTCCCCCTGCTCGGTGAGGTCAAGCGCGCCGTGGCCGTGAGCGAGGCCGCCGAGCGCGGCGTGTCGATCACGCGCTACGCCCCTCAGAGTGAGACTGCACAGGCCTACGAGCGCATCGCCGACGACCTGCTGACCGCCTGGGGGCTCGGCATCGATGTAGAAACCCCCGTTGCTCCCCCTGACCTTATGCGCGTGGAGGTGGCCGATGGCGCGCGCTAACCTCCCGCCCCGCCGCAACCCGCTTGGCCCTATCGGCTACCTCGTCGGCGGTCGGGCGGCCAACGCCCTCGACGACGCGCGCGCCCTGCCCGTCGATCGGCTCTCGCCGAACCCCTACCAGCCGCGCCAGACGTTCGACCCAGCGGCGCTGGACGAACTGGCCGCCTCGATCCGGGAGCACGGCGTGCTCCAGCCCCTGCTCGTGCGCCCCGCCCCCGACGCGGCCGACGCCTACCAGATTGTGGCCGGCGAGCGTCGCTGGCGTGCCGCGCAGTTCGCCGGCCTGGACACGGTGCCGGGGATCGTGCGCGACCTGGATGACGCCGCCATGGAGTTGCTCGGGCTGCTGGAGAACATCCAGCGCACCGACCTCAACGCCGCCGATGAGGCCGAGGCGTTCAGGAACCTCATGGAGCGGCGCAAGCTCTCAACGCGCGAACTGGGCGACCTCATCGGCAAGAGCCACGCCCACGTCGTGCAACGCCTGCGCCTGCTCGACAACCCCGACATCACCGCGGCGGTGCGCAGCGGCACGCTCTCGCCCACCGTCGCCCTCTCGGTAGACCGCGTCGTCGGGCCGGCGCGCGACGACCTCCTCAAGCGCGCTCAGGCCGGCGAGCACATCACCGTCGAGGAGGCCCGCGCCGCGCGCACGGCGACGGACCAGCCCAAAGTGGTAAATAATTTACCAGATGTCCCCGCCCTCGCTCCCCTAGATCCACCAACGCGCACGGACTCTGGACAGCTCATGGAGTTGCCGACGGCCACGATGACGGTCGACCAATTACCGCTCGCTAAGGCCACGACGCCGGGCTATCCCGGCGAGGGGACCGGCGACCGTTTCAACCAATCCGAGGGACGCGACCGCCTCGCCCCCTCGCCGGTGGTAAATAATTTACCACCCGAGCCACCATCATCATCGCGCACGTCACCGAGCGAGCGCCCCACGCCACAAGCCGACGCGCGGGAGGACAACCGTCCCACCTTTGGCATAGACGACACGACCCCAGTGCCCCACCATCAGGCCATTGAGGAATGGATGCGCATGGAGGGGTTGCGCACAATAATCCTCTTCCAGTCTGCGAACGGTCGTGCGACGAGAGAGCAGCTGCAGGCCGCGTTGTGGGCCGACTTGGAAGCCTTGGACGGGTAGAGAGGGACATGGCCCACCTGCACGCGGACGACACGACAGACGACGCCCGACCGACGCATGTCACCCTAACCACGGATCACGTCACGGCTGACGCCGCTGGCCTGCTCGTCGCTGCGCTGCACGCCGCTGGCGTCGCGGTCGAGCAGCACACGTTCCTCCCTGTGCGCGGCGAGGAGCAGCACCCCTGGGGCGTGCTCCTGCTCGCCGCGTCCGGCCCGCCTCTACCCCTGGCTCGGCTCGTTGTCCCCGCGACGGCCCCGCCCGGCGTCGCCCCGGCCCTCGCCGCCGCCCTTGGGGTCGGGGAGCGCCCGGCTCCGGCCACGCTCCAACTCAAGGCTGATGGCGTGTTTGTTTCCGTCAGGAGCCGGGATATACTCGACATAATAACGGCGCTCGATGGGCTCCCGGCCCAGCTCACGCGCCTGGACATGCGCCGCGAGGAACGCCGCCTCGTCTATAGTGAGGGTGCCTGGCGTATCGACCCCTAACAAGAGGACACCGTATGACACATGAGAGACCACCGGGGACAACCGAGGCCGGACCTGACCGGCCGGGCGAGACCGACCGGAGCCCCCGCCCCGTCGGCCCGCCCCGCCCGCGCCTGGGGCCGGAGGACTGGCGGGCCACGCAGGAGATCGCCGCCGGGCTCAGCGAGACAGAGCGCGGCCCACTCGGGCAGGTCGGTCGCGTCGTCGGTCGGCTCGGTGCGACCGCGCCCGCGCGTTCCTGACACGGACCCAGGAGATCGAGGCGTCGGGGGGCCTGATGCTCCCCGACGGCAGCCGTCGCCGGACCCCCGGTGGCGTCTTCTTCCACCTCGTACGCGCCGACGACACCCTCACCCGTGAGGATCGCGTCTACATTTTCCCGCCTCAGTTCGGGCGCAACGGGCGCAACGGGCGCAACGGGCGCGCGAAGGCGGCGGGTGCCATCTCGTCGCCAGCCACGCCCGCATCGCCCACGCCCGCGGCACCGTCGCCGACCTGGGCGGACGACGACTACCGCCGTGTCATGGCCGCGCTACACCAAGACAACCAGGGGAGGGCCATCACTGTGAAGATTACCGTCATTGGCCGGCCCGGCGCGGCCGTCGAGCAGGGCCAGGCCATCGTCCTCGCCCTCGTGAGCGAGAAAGTGCCGGATCTGCCCAAAGGGCTGCCGGAGTCACCCGTCGGCACGCGCTACACCGTCTTCGTCGCCTGCAAGCCGTGGGCGACGGTGGCCGAGGCGCTGGCCGCTGATCCCGAGGACGCGGCCATCATCGAGGGCTACGCCGCGCTCGACCCGCGCGTGGAGGGCATCACCGTCTACGCCACTAGTAGTCCGTCAAGGCTGCTTTGAGCAGTTGTCACGCCTCAATTGAGCGTCGTTCAACTGTCAAAACATCGCCTGACAAACTACTAGCGCCACCACCAAGCGCCTCCAGGCCGCCAAACGCGCGGTCCCGGCGTAAGCGGTCTCCATGGACACGCCCGACGAGACAGCCACGAGGTCTGGCGCGTGCGACGCGGGGCCAGGGGCGCCGCCGATCGCACAGGGGGTGTAGGGGACGCCGCGACCCGACGACGACGCGCAGCTCGCCCTCTGGCGCCGCCGGCAAGCCGAGGACACCCTGCGCACCATCAACGTCCGCCTGCCCCTGGACCTGGCGCGTTGCCTGCGCGCCGATGCCGCCGCGCGGTGTAGGCGGCGTACCCCGTTCGGTCGCTACGTCGGCACCCTCGTGCGCGCGGTCCTGGGCGATCCACCCGGCAGCCCCACGGTCGCGACCGGGGACGCCGCCTACACCGCGCAGCTCACGCGCCGCATCAAGATCGCCGAAGAGGAGGTGCGCGCGCTCCCCGCGCCGGCGCGGGACGACACGCCTGGACGGGGCGACGACGCGGACGCGCTCCCCGAGATCGACGCGGCGCGGGCATGAGCGCGGCGCCTCCGGGGCGTGATCGAGGGCCTGCGGGTGGCCCGCGCGGAGGTGGCGCCCGCGCAGGGACAGGCTGGTGGTACCACGCGCGACGGGCCTGGTGCGACCACCGGGCCATAAGAACTACGGGCGCAAAGATTGGATGATCGGTCGGTCTGACAGGTCGCCTAGCGTGTACCGAGCTGTTAGCTGGGGGAACGAGGAGAAGCCGACGTTAGCTTGGCCCGGCATGTCCAGACGCCCAGACGAGTCACTATGTCCCCAAGCTATGGAGAGTGCGACCGGCCGACGGACCGGCTATACGCCAATAGCTCGCAGGGTATTGTTGTCACCGTGCGACGAAACCCTTTCGCTCCGACGTGGACGACATGGGCGAGGCCCCGGGCAATGCTATCGCTCCCACGACGCGGTAGTCATCCGCACCGTATGACCACGCCCAATAGTTCGTTGTCTTAAGGAGTGCAGCACGCAGCATGGGCAATCGAGGCGATTGCCCATGATCTCGGGGCTGAGGGCACTATATCCTGGCCCCTGATCGCCGCAGCTGTCCGATTGCGTTGCGATAGGAACGCCAATCGCTCGGGGTCCCGGACCACACAACAATTTCCCGGCTCCGGTCGGGCGGGACGAAGCGGTAATGACCTTTGTGCGACAGCGAAACGGTCCAGCCTTCCGCAGCCAAGCGCCGCCGCAGGCGTCTAAAGTCCATCGGTCGAACCTCCATAATTCAAATGAGCGTCGAGGTGGCTCGAAGCAGCAAGCGCACGTACTGCGTATGACCCGGCTCTAGCAGTTTGTCGGAGAGAAGCTTGTCGACCTCATTTATTGTGCTGCGAGGACAAAAGCGCCTCTGTAAGCCATGTTAACCTTTGGTGCTAGTTGGAAAACCTCTCCAACGTCTTTGATGCCATAGAAGCAGCCGTAATGCCTCTGTATTGCGCCAAATGGTGCGTCTACGGACGAGTCACGGTCATGGGAACTCATTCGACAGCGTGCCTCACCCTCTCGTTAGACATATGTGCATCAAATATTAGACAAAATCAACAAGGACGCGAACAAAATGACGATTTCAACTAGCACCAGAGGTTGTTAGAGCTTCAAAACGGCATCCAAGGGCGCTATCCCTCGGCAAAACACGTTCTCTCCGACAAACTGCTAGTATTGCAACGAGACTTCAAAGCAAGGAAGCACCAAGAACCAGCAAAGCTACCCATACGGCGCTGATTGCGCCATTGCGGTTATGCGAATTAGGCTATGGATGGACTCCCAGCATTATGCCTTGTGCAGTCTCATATTTGCGAAGTCTCGTTGCAATACTAACGAGGCTCCGCCTCAGACCGACGAGATATATGCGACGCAAAAACTTGACTCAATCGCACCATGTTTGCCCGTAGTAGGAGTCTAGGAGCGCGCTGATCCTGCGTGCCGCGCGAGAATCAGATGAGTCTCGATACCTAGGGAGGCGTCAGGGGCACAGGCTACCGGTGATGTGCGGCTTTGCCCAAAAAGTCGGCGCGATCCGAAAAGACATCGGCGGCACTTGCCTCAACAGCTACATCGTTCGGCATAGTGGCTTCTCGGAGTGTGCAAATCGAATGCCATTAGGGTTACTCGGACTTTTTGGGCAAGGCCGGTGATGTGCCAACGAAATCGGTGTCCAGCCGATCAATCAACGCTCCACACGGTACGACATCCATAACGTGGGGTGGGGCCGTGACGACGGCGACGCGGGATGGATACCTACATCACCGACCACTATGGCCCTTCCCCATGCGTTCGCTAGTTACCCAGGCCAGGCGGTCAATATAACCCAATAGGCCAGGCGGCGGCCCGTGAGGCCGCCCACCCCGACAACGATCGTGTCGCCGGGCTTATGACCAGCTAGCGCGTCGATGAGGTCACGGTAGGACGCGATTCTCCTGGCACCGACCGTCACCACGATGACATTGGAGCGCAGCCCTGCCCGCCACGCCGGTCCGTGGGGGACGATCGTCACCTGCAGCCCATGGTCGACTGCCAAGCCGGCATGCGCCGCCAACGCCGGCGTCACTTCCACCGGGTCCGTCATCCCGAGGAAAGCGCGCCCCCGTGGCATCGCCTGGTCGAACCCGATGAGCCGCAGTGCCATCGCACGGACGGTGGAGGCCGGGATCGCGAAGCCCACTCCGTAGGCGGGGATGCCGTACTCGCGGTCGAGGGCCACGAGCGTGGGAATGCCCACGACCGTGCCGTCGAGGGCAATGAGTGCCCCACCGCTGTTGCCCAGGTTGATCGCCGCACTCGTCTGGATCGCCCCCGTGATGATGCCCGCCTGCCGCCCCTCATCGACGGTGCGACGCGCGCTCACGATGCCCTCGGTCACAGTGCCTCCTAGACCGACCGAGGTCCCGATCGCTAGCACCGACTGCCCAACCTGGAGGGCCGCCGCATCGCCCAAGGTAACGGTGGAAAGGCCACGCCTTGCGACCTTAATCACGGCCAGATCGGCAAGGGGATCCTCCGCGACGAGGCGCGCCGGCAGGGCTGTCCCATCATCCAACGTGACGCGCAGGCTGTCTGCTCCCGCGACGACGTGGCGGTTAGTGACGATATAGCCGTCCGGCGTGAGGATGCAGCCGGACCCGATGCTGCGGACGACTCCGACCGTGAGGCTATCGACCTCTACAACCGCAGGCCGCACCGCAGCGATAGCGTCCTCGCGTAGCCGATCGAGTTGGGCGCTCAGGTCCGCGCTCGCGCTCACGCTCGGGCCGCCAGACACCAGCGGCGTCAACAGGGTCCCACCGACAAGTGCGATCATGGTCGCCCGCCACACCAGAGACACGACGCGCGGCATGCCGCGCGCGATTCTCTCCGTTCTCGTTGTCATTATCTTCTTCCCCCTCTCTCCCATCCCTCTCTCTATGCCTCTATGCCTCTATGCCTCTATGCCCGCAGTGTCCGCAGTGTCCGTCCCCGGCCGGCCGGGGACGGACACTGCGGGCCAGCTACGCGGCGGCACAACGGGCGACTAGGTGGTCGGCGAGGGGCCGCGCTAACGCGGCCGGGATCGCCACATCGATAGCGGAGGCTCCCTCACCCTGGCCGCCCGCGCTACCCAGCCCCGCGACGTTGACGCCCAGGACCTCGCCCCGGTCGTTCAGTAACGGGCTGCCCGAGTCGCCAGGCCAGAGCGGCCCGGTATGCTGCAACCAGACCGGGCCGCTGCCGTCGCCCAGGTCGCGATTCACCGCCGAGACCACGCCTGTGGTCACGGTGGGAGGGCCATCCAGGCCGAGTGCATAACCGATCACCAGCGCCGTTTGTCCGGAGGCGGGCGGCCCTCCGGCGAAGGCGAGGGGGCGCAGCACCGTCCGGGCGATCCGCACAACGGCGAGATCGCCAGTCCCACTGGACGCGCCGTTGGCGCATAGACTTAGCGTCGGGTACGACCCGCCTCCGGGCAGGCGCACGCGCGTCCCCGCGACGGTAGCCCCGGCGAGGACATGCGCGGCGGTGAGCAGGTAGGTGCCGGTAGCGTCGGAGCGGACCACGAATGCCGTGCCCGTGCCCTGTTGGTCGTGCGGCAGGGCCACGTCCACGCGCAACACGCGGGGCACGATCGCTCCTACAAGAGCGGCAGCGGTGCCGTAGCCGGTCGCCGCGTGCGGCGATGGCGCATTGTGCGTCTGCCGCGATGGCGCATTGTGCGTCTGCCGCGACGGGACAGGGGCGGCCACGCCGGCGACAGCCCAGGGCAGCGTGCGCACCACGCGGCCGTCGACCCGGAGAACCGCCCGATATCGTCCGGGGGCAAGTGTCCCCGCGAAATCGAACCCGACGCATTCGGTCGCGTCGCCGCTAACGGCCCAGTCCCCGTGAAATGGCATGCTATCGATCGACTCGAGCTGCCTGCCGTCGGCGTGCAGCAGCGCGATGTCGTAGGTATCGTGACTACCGGTGCCGGTATAGGTCAGGCAGAACCAGAGGTGACCAACCGTCTGTGGGAACATGGCGTCGGGCGGCATGACCGGCATGGGTTCCTGATAGTGCCAGCGGTCGGCCATCTGAGTCGTCATCAAGGCGGCCCCGATAATGACGGGAGCATGCGGCGGGGCGGCCAGCGCCGCCGTGGGGCCGCATAGACCACCGCTGAGGAGGTAGAGGGCGGCGCTGAGCGCGCGGGCCCGCCCTACGGCGGCCCTTGCGGTGGGTCTGGGCATGAGCGCGAACATGGTTGTGACCTCCTAGGAGAGCGATGAGTGGGGGCGTACCTGGGGAGCGCGATGCGGCGCAACTCCCCAGGTGGCACGACCTGGCGACTCGATGGCCGCCGGATTAACGGTGCGGATGCAGCGGATAAGACGGCCGCCCCGGCCCCGGCCAGCCCCGGCCGTGCTGGCGCGGTATGATGGTGCTCACGAGCATCAGCTGGTAGGGCGGCGCCGCGGCAGCGGGAGTGGCTGGCCGCGGCGAGCGGCTCGGGGCGGTCTTGCGGCTATGCGCCGACGCGCTGGGACGGCCCGCACTGCCGTGTCCTTTCTTCGCCGAGGCGCGCCCTTTCGTCGACGCATGGTAGCCGACGCTGCCGTAGGTCGCGCCTACCCCACCGCCGCCACCCGGCGGCGGTGTATCGACCCCGCCGCTCCCGCCGCTCGGCGGGGCGCCGCCGTTGCCACCGGGGGTGGGCGACGCCGCCGGGACCGGCATGTTGACCACAGCCTTGAGACGCAGGAAGATCCCGGCGCAGGGATTGGGCCCGGTCGGGTTGGCCGGTGCGAGCTGGAAGGCCAGGACGTTGGCACCGGGCACGAGGTACTGTCCGACGGGAATCTGCGCGATGCCTTCCTGAGGTACCGTGAAGAGGCCCTTGCCCCCCGTCAAAGGCAGGCCGTTCACCCACAAACCCGTGAGGGCCCCCGCGTTGCCGACCGTGAGCAACGAGCCCACGAAATTCTTGGCCGTGTCGCTCAGGTCGAAGCTGAAACGCCCAGCGTAAAATTCGGTGGCAGGCTGGTCACCCGAGTAGGCGCTGGGCAGGGGCCAGGCGCGGCCGAGGTCGGGATCGGCCGTGGCAGGATCGCAGGTCAACTCGACCGCAGGGTCCCAGCCCCCGTCGGCATAGGTGGGCAGGACCCAGCCCAGAGGCAGCGGAGACGTTGCGTTGGTGGGCGCGGTCGGCCCCTGGTCAATCAGGACCGTGTTCTGCGGCGACATGTCGAGGGTGGCCGAGTTCTCGATGGGACCGGCGCTGATGGGTGGGGCCGCGCCCGCGCCTAGTGCTGATGCAGCGCCAGGGGCATCCTGGGCGTGGATAGGGGTGGCCTGGCCGAGGCCGAGCACGGCGGCAAGGCCGAGGGCTGCATAGAGGTGATGACGACGAGCCATGGTGTGCGCTCCTTCTATCATGAGTAGGTGTGTACGTGTCCGGCGACCACTGGCGGTCGCGGCGCGCGATCGCGGGCGAACGAGGTTACGCGGTATCGTGCATCAACATCCTCCTTAAGGGCAAAGGCGCGAGTGGGTTAGGTGATGACCACCTACTCAGGTATGTGGCTACCCCGCCCATCCTCTGACACCCCATCGGGACAACCCGATCGAAGTGGGGCGGCGCGTCCGCTCGACGACGAGGCCGTGCACTCCCGCCCGATCGAACGGCTGCAACGCGCGTCACGCGTCGAGGTCTGCGCTGCCCGTCGGCCACCGCCCGGCCGACGGGCAGCGCCTCGCCAGATGCATACATCCTCACCTTCGCGCACACCTCGATCTACCCCCCTGCCATCCTGGCTACGGGATGTCATCCTGGACGGCATAGGCAGGGGCCTCCCTGTGCCGCCCGCGCTCGTCCATGGATTAGCGTCGCATCCTGCAGGTTGGCTTTGCCGGTCCAGCCAGCACGATCCAGCACGATCCAGCACGAATATCCCGACCGGTAACGTAGTGTCAGGTCTCGTTGCGGGTCAGCACAAGGATAGATAAGAGCTGCTAATGCCGGCCTTTCGTTGTTGCACATATCAGCGAGGGAACGGGGTTGTTGAAGGGAAAGGGATGTAACATGGGACGCTACGCCATCCCCCGTGCGCCACCTGACTAACCACGAGCCTACGGGCGCACGCCCGCGTGGAACACCCACGCAGAGCCGGGGATCTCGGGTGGCACTCCAACGCGCCACTTCAACAACGTGTAGGCCCACCGACCACGATCAGCGATGTGAGTGGATCTTCGAATCTCAGTCGCGCATTCGTACGCTGCACCGCGAGCAGGCATCTCGCCAAAAGCAAAGCGGTGCGTTAGTCAGAACAGGGAGGATATCATGGCACATGCAACGCGGCGATATCTGGCAACGGCAGCGGTCATCATCGGCACGGCGGTTGGGGTAGGAGACACACCCCGCGCCGCTCACGCCGCCACTGTGCAGTTCAGACAAAGACAGAGTGATGCTATCGGCAGCACCTGCCTGCCCGATAGGCAGTGGGTGCCCTTGTACGCAGGCTGTGACGCGGGCTGGCTGCGCATCCACGTTTTCTATAACTGGACCGGGTACAGGCTGCGCGTGACCTCGTTCACCCTGGACATGCACGAGAACGGCGCTGACATCCACGTCGGCTGGGCCGACTGTTGGTGGACGGGCTACCACCTCTCGTGCGGGGCGAACTATTCCGTTACCCAGTCCGACAAACTCAACGTGACCGTGACGCTCGGCCCCATCGCGGTCTCGCTCGACAAGAGCTACAACTCGAGCGAGTCACATGGCTTCCGCATCTCGATCGCGCCGAACGGGACGGTCGTAAACCAGGCCCGCTGGTGACGCGCTAGAGCCACTCAAACGCTCAGGGCCCTCTCTGTTGCGCGCCTGACAGCGTGGGACAGAGGGGGCTTTGCTGCAGTAATAAGGTGGCGCGGGGCACCCTCGGACGTGGCTACGTCAGCGTCCCTGTTAAACTTTGGAATATAAGTAAAAGGCACGGGGCTAGAAGGCGTCAGAGGGGCTTGCCAGGGGACGCAAGAGATTTTTCAGCGATGGAGGTAGACGAGTTTGATGTGGACCGACGAGTTGGTCGAGCGCATGGCTCAGCTGCCGGTGCCCGACGCAGTGGCCTGGATACAGGCCAACATCGGGCTCACGGGCGAGACACTGGTGCAGCACCTCATCGCGCATGGCGCGCCGACGCAGGTCGTGGCATACGCTCTCGTAGTCGCCTCCCTACCGCCGCCCTCCGAGTTGGGAGCGGGGGACCAGCAGGCCCGTGAAATGCTGCTAGAGGCTTTGGGCAGCGTTGCAGCCCTAGTTCCGGAAGCGCAAGCCCACAGCCTGCCTGAGCCCCTCATGCCGGCAATGGCGGTAGTGGAAGAAGCGACGCGGGACAAGATCCTGCGCATCACCGCCGCGAGCCAGTGGTGGATATGGCGTCCCATTGCTTTAGAGCTCCTCGCGGGCATACTGTCTTCGATGCGCCCGAAGGACGGGGAGTGGTTGAGCGATCGCGGCGCACGGTGGCTCAAGGCAGCGCGGCACACCGGTGAGCGCCCCTTGCTCGATATAGCCGTGCGGTTCCTCGAGGCGGCCTCCTTGCATCTCTTACCCCATAGCCCGCGCTATGCCCACCAGCGGAACGTCCTCGGTCGTGCATACCTCGAGCGCTACGACTGGATGGGCGTTGAAGACGATTGCAGGCGGGCACTGGAAGCTCACCAGACGGCCTCCAATGCAATCGCCCCCGGCGACACGGATCATGCCCGCTACCAGGGTGACCTGGGCGATGTCTGGTTGAAACGCTACGAGCGGAGCGGGGGCGAAAGAGATTGGGAGCGCGCGATCAATGCCTACCGCGTTTCCGCCACGATAACAACGCCGAGCAGTGCCTACTATGCTCGCGATCAGGGTAGGTTGGGAAACGCGCACATGCGGCGCTACAAGCAAACGGAGCGTAAAAGCGATTTAGAGCAAGCCCTGGCCGCTCACCAGACCGCGGCCGCAGCCGCCGACAGTCGGGATAGAGCTGACCACCAGCACGCCCTGGGTTATGCCTGGCTGCAGTGTTTCGAGTGGTCGGGGCGGAAGGAAGACTGGGAGCAAGTCTATCAGTCCTATCAGACCAGCCCAAGTTCTGTACCGACTGCCAAAGACCACGGCCAGTTTCAGGCCCATTTGGCTGAGGCATGGCTGCAGCACTACGTATGGAGTGGTGACGCCAAGGACTGGGAGCGCGCGCTGCAGGCCTATCGTGCCGCCCTTGATGTCACCGCGCTCGGCAGCCGGGCATGGGGTCAGATCCAAGGCAGGCTGGGGGAGGCGTGGCTGCGGCGCTTCGAGCGGACGGGGCGCGAGGCGGACTGGGGGCGCGCGCTAGAGGCCCATCAAGCCGCCGTCGCCGCCGCCTCCCCCGATAGCTGCGATTACGGGCGACGCCAACATGCTCTGATCGCTACATGGTTGCGGCGCTTCGAGCGGACGGGGCGCGAGGAGGACTGGGGGCGCGCGCTAGAGGCGCATCAGGCCGCCCTTGACGTCACTTCGCCAGGCAGCCGAGACTACCGTTGGCATCAAGGCTCCTTGGGCACATCTTGGTTGCGACGCTTCGAGCGAACGGGGCACGAGGCGGACTGGACGCAGACGTTGCAAGACCTCCAGGCCGCCGCTTCGCCGTCCGATGGTCGGGACTATGCCCATTGGCACAACGTTTTGGGCGACGCGTGGCTGCGGCGCTTCGAGCGGACGGGGCGCGAGGCGGACTGGGAGCGCGCGCTAGAGACGCATCAGGCCGCCGCGGTCGCCTCTCCAAATCGCTACGACTACATCCGATATCAGGGTGCCGTGAGCTTTATGCGGCTGCGGCGCTTCGAGCGGACGGGGCGCGAGGCGGACTGGGAGCGCGCGCTAGAGGCGCATCAGGCCGCCCTTAATGCCACCTCGCCAGACAGCCGAGCGTGGAATCCGTATCAAAAACGCTTGGGCGACGCGTGGCTGCGGCGCTTCGAGCGGACGGGGCGCGAGGCGGACTGGGAGCGCGCGCTAGAGGCGCATCAGGCCGCCGTCGCCGCCGCCTCCCCACCCGATAGCCGCGACTACGGGCGACGCCAGCATGACTTGGGGCACGCGTGGCTGGGCCGTTTCAATCGGACAGGGCGCGAGGCGGACTGGGAGCGCGCGCTAGAGGCGCATCAGGCCGCCGTCGCCGCCGCCCTCCTCGAAAGCCGGGATCACCGCTGGTCTCAAGGCTACTTGGGCAGGCTTTGGCTGGGCCGTTTCAGCCGGACGGGGCGCGAGGAGGACTGGTCGCGGACCGTGCAAGCCCTCCGGACCGCCGCTGCCACGCCGTCCGATGACCGAGACTATAGCCACTGGCACAACGTTTTGGGCAAGGCGTGGCTGAGTCGTTTCAGCCGGACGGGGCGCGAGGCGGACTGGATACAGGTCATGCGGGCTTTACGGGTTGCCGTTGACACCAGTCCCCCAAACAGCGGGGAATATGTATGGTGTCAGCACAACATGGGCGAGGCGTGGCTGTGCCGCGCCGATCGGACGGGGCGTGGCGAAGACTGGGAGCAGGCACTGGAGGCTTTTCAGGCCGCCGCTGACGCCGCCCCCCCCCGCGACGGGGAAGCTGCCCGCCATTTGGCCGACCTAGGCCGCGCGTGGCTACGGCGGTACGTCTGGAGCAAGCGGGCTGAGGATTTGGAGCGAGCATTGGAGGTTTTCGGGGATGCCACTGCGACTACGCCGATCGACGACCGGGATTATCGCGATCGGCAGCAGGAACTGGGCGAGATGTGGCTGCGGCGGCACGCCTGGAGTGGCCTGTCCGACGACCTGGAGCGAGCGATGAAAGCTTTCCAGGTCGCTGTCGATGCCACCTCCCCCTCTAATGGGGACTACGGCTGGCGCCACATGCGTCTGGGTAGCGCGTGGTTGCGGCACTTCGAGCAGACGGGCCGTCTCGATGGCCTGGAACGAGCGATGAATGCTTTCCGAGCCGCTGTCGACGTCGCCCCTGCTGGCAGCGAAGATTGCGCACGCTTTCAACGACTGCTGGGTGGCGCGTTGCTGGAGTTGCATGATCGGACGGGGCGGCCCCAGGATCTTGAGCAGGCGTTGAAAGCCTATCAAGCCGCCGTCGAGGCTACGTCGCCCGACAACCGAGACTACGCAAGGTGTCAACGGTACCTCGGCCACGCCTGGTTACGGTACTACAAGTGGAGTAGTCACGAGGAGGACTTGGAGCGGGCGATCGCGTCCTTCCTGGCTGCTTCCGACGCCAGCCCCCGCGACAGCCGCGACTATGCCGAATACCAGGAGTGTTTGGGCCACGCGTGGCTAGAGCGCTACAAGAGAACGGTGCGCGACGAAGACTGGGCGCGAGCGCTGAAGGCTTATCGGGCCGCTGTCGACACCACGCCCCCCAGCAGCTTAGAGGACTATGCCTGGAACCAGACATTCCTCGGTTTCGCCTGGTTGGTGCGGTGTGACGAGACGGGGCTTGAGGAGGATTTGGAGCGGGCGATGGAAGCCTTTCAGGCTGCCGTCGACGCCGTTCCCCCCGGCGGCTCGACATCAGCCCGCTGTCAGGGATACGTGGGTCACGCGTGGTTGCGGCAATACGGGTTGGCAGGACGCGACGAGGACTGGAATCGGGCGCTAAGAGCCTTCCGGGCGGCTGTCGATGCTACACGCCCTGACAGCAGGGACTATGCGTACCATCATGGACACCTGGGCCGCGCGTGGCTGAAGCGGTACGAGCGGACAGAGCATGAGAGAGACCTGGAGCAGGCGCTGCAAGCGTGCAAGGTTGCTGCCGCCGCAGTGCCATCAGGTGGACCTGATTACGCACGCTATCAGCGCGACTTGGGTGACGCGTGGTTGCGGTACCACGAGCGGACGGGGCGCGACGTGGATGTGGAATCGGCCATCGCCGCGCATCGTGCTGCCCTTACCGCTACTAGGGAGTACGGTAGCAAGCACCAGCAATGGCAGGCCTACAGCCGTTTGGCGGAGGCTTTGATGCAGACCGATCGCCTCAACGATGCATTCGAGGCCGCACGCTCCGCCGTCGAGCTCGCCGCCGATCTCGTCGGCGCCCTGCCCGAGGAGCAGAGTATCGCCTACCTGCGCGCATCCGCCGCAGATCAACCCTTTACCCTCGCCATGGTTTTGGCGCTGGCGTTGGCTCAACGGGCACACGATCCCATCGTCGCCGCCCGCTATCGCGCGGACGCCTTCGAATTCGCCGAGATGAAGAAGGGCCGCTGGTTTGTCGCGCTGCTCGCCGCCCGCGAGTGGGCCCTTGCCGGACCGGGCGACGACACGTCGGCCGCCCTGCTCACGGAGCTTGCGAAATTGCGGCGCCGCCTCGCGCGCCATTATGGCCATCAGGACGGCAACGCTATCGATGGTCTACGCGCCTTGTCTCCAGCTGCGCGTGCGGCACAGCATGAGGAAATACGGCAATTGCAAGACGCCTATCAGGCCCTATTGAAGCGATTGCGTCGCGAGCATCCCGAATTGGCATCTCTTGCCACCGTGGCGCCGCAACCCCTCGCCGTGGTCCAGCGCATTCTGCCGCCCGATACCGTGCTCATCGATATATGCGCCGTCGAAGAAGAGGGTGTGGTGCTCTTCGTGGTAACTCCCGATCAACTGCTCATGGCGGGCATAGAGATCCCTGAAGCAACCCTCTTGAGACTGACCCAGGCTATGCTACCGGCAGGTCCCTTGCCCAACTCCACTAGCCTGGGCCACGCCCTACATGAGTTCGGCAGGATCATTTGGCCGAAACTGGCTCCCCTGCTTGACCACGCCTACCCCGGCTGGCTAGATCCCGTCGCAGATGACGCCGTGCCGCACCTCGTGCTGGTACCCGCCGGCCCCTTGCACCGCTGGCCCCTGCACCTGCTGTCCTTGCCCGATGGCAGTGGCCAACTCCTCGACCGCTTCGCAGTCTCTTACGCGGTCACCGCCGATACCCCCTACTATTGCCTGCGCCATCCCATCGCGCCCGAAGCCCATCTGCTTGCGCTCGCGCCGTGTGAAGAGGACTTGCCGTTCAGTGCGCTAGAGGCCGATGCGGTGCAGGCCCTGGCGCCGGGATTGGCATCGCTACATGGGATCTCGGCATCGCTCGATGCGCTAACTGTCTGGGGTCCTCAGGCGCGCTGGCAAGTCTGGGCGACTCATGCCTGGATCGACGGTAGTCAAGATCCTTGGGGGCAGATACAGTTGCACGACGGTCCGCTCCACCCTCTCGAGCTGATCCTGCGGGTTCGCCTACGAGCGGAGCACCTCAGTTTGACTGCCTGCCAGGCACACGGGACCGCGGTCCTTGCGGGGGACAACCTGGTGGGGCTGACGCGGGCACTGCTCTACGCCGGCTGCCGCAGCCTCCTGACCACGTTATGGGCCATCGATGATGCCGAGGCTGCCGTCCTCGATCACGCCTTCTGGGAAGTATTCCTGAGCACGAGACAGAGCGCGGACCGTTGCCTGCGGGCAGTGCTGCGGGCACGACGGGACGGCGGGTTGACCTGGCTGGCCGCGCGGGCGGAGCGTGTACAGGCGCAACTGAGCGCGACGCCGGGGATCTCGGCGGAGGCGCTGGAGCAGCTGGAGATGCGGACGGCGGTGTGGCGCTATCTGGCGGAGTTGCCCCCAAACGAGATACCCTACGACCATACAGCGGCACCGCTGGACCACGCCGTGCGCTGGGGCGCCTTCGTCGTCCACGGCGCCGCCTTCGATCGCATCCAACCCATCATATAGCAAGAGGAGGCACCACGATGAGCGCCCTTGAGCACGTCGAGCGGGAGCAGAGGGAAGTGCGCATGGCTCCAATGGAGGAGGCCCGGCAAGCGTTCGGGAACAGGGCGATCGAGCGATGGATCAATGCGCTGTGGAGGCGACGCGCGGGGCGGGACGACGCACGGGTACGCCATAGCAAGCAGCAGATCGAGCTTCTGGCGCTGCGGCTGATCATCGAACGCGTCGCCACGGTGGCCATTGAAGAGACCATGCGCCTAGCGACCGAAGCCGCACCGCTCGCACCGGAGGGGGCGCCGGTGTTGCCGAAGGTTTACTGGAACTACGACGCGCTCGGTCCGGGGGTGCATCGGTATGCGCTAGAGGGCGCGTTCGTGTGCAGCCTGGTGGAGGATGGCGCCCTGCTCGCCCATATCTTGCCCAACGGAGATGGCAGCCTCGACTACGGACAGGTCGACTTGCCAGCCGTCAGGCAGCGATATAGAGGGTTTATCGCGGCGCTGCAACGACGATCGACGGCGGATCTGACGGAGTACGGAGTGGCGTACATCACCAACAATGCTTTATTACAGCGGGGTGTATGGCATGACCGTGATCTGCGCGACACGACGCTCGACAGCGATTGGTCATCCGCCGACCGCGCGATGCTCCTAGCGTATCTGAGCGGGGTTAGGGACGGGGCAATCCGTTTCTGGCTCGCGCACACGTTGTCCTTACCCTCCTGCGTGAACGATCTAAAGGGTATCGTCGAGGGAAAGCCGATCAACGCTGTAGGCGATCGGGTGGCTGCTTTCTTCCAGCAGGATAGTCCCGTTGTCGAGAGCATTCGGCGCAACACGGACACAGGTTGGATGGCGGACAAACAAAAGGCGATTGAGGCCCGGGTCCAGCGGTTTACAGGGTGGATCAATACAGACGATCTCGTGCAGCGCCTGATGACGGAATTGGCGAAAAGCCTGACCGATGGCCTCCGGATGGCCGCGCCAAGCGAGAATGGACGGTTGATGACTTCCGGGCGATACACCGCCGTCGAATACACTTATGGCGTTCCTTTCGATAAGTGGATCGGAGCCGTGCTAACCCGTGCGGAACCTAAAGGGCTGCCACTGACCGCCGCGTTGCAGGGCCGGGCTAACGATACGTACGATATTACGCGACAACGCGCCCTTTTGTGGAAAGACTTATGGAGTGCTTCCCGCTACCTGCTAGCAAATGATACCTTGCTAGCGCAGGACTCCCTTGCGGTCGCGTACCTGCCCGTCTGGCTCTGGCATCTATGGAAACAAATGCCTAACAAATGTGTGTCGCGCGACGAGGTAACAGACGCACTCGGAGATGAACAGGACGTCGAACAGACGCTCAAGGACGCTCTAGAAAAAGCGCGCAGTGACGTGCGAGACGCCGTGCGCCAGCAGGCGCGGAACTGGGTAAACGAAAAGGAGACCGTGCGCGATCGGCTCATCACCAGACTCCTGGCGGTCAGGGAGGTCGGTGACAAGCGCCACTACATCCAGAGCCTCCTCAACGGCCACACGGAAAAGCCCTGGGATGACGTAACAGAGACACGCGAGGAACGCAAGCGCCAAAGCCACCGCACCGACGCTCAGACCGTGGAAAGCGCGCCGCCCCGCCTTTTTCGTAATATGATCGCGCTTCTTGAGAGCGTGGCGACGGAAATCGAAGCGACTTACCAGGCGGTCGCGGCACGCCCGGGGACAGGACCACTTAAGAAACGCATCTATGGCTTCGAGTTGGAGGGGCTCGCGTACTGGTGGGATAGGTTGAGCGCAGAGCCCGATCCGCTGCTGCCTCGGCAACCGTTCTCGTGGCGCTGGAGCGATGAGGAGCGCCACGCTATGACATGCATGTGCATGATCGACCGCGACACCGGAGAGGTGCGGATCGCACGTCCATCTAGCGCAGACCCGATGGTCAACCGCATCTGTGTTAATGCACCTGACGACCGCAACAATATCCACCAGGCCCGGCATCGCATGTGGCAGTCGCTGCTTACTGAGCGCATGGCGCATCTGTACGCACAGTGGCAGGAGCTACCGGGCATGCGCGAACACGACCCCGATACGCTGTTCGACGAAGAGCGAGCGAAGCATTTTCTGTGCGATGGCATACGTAGCGTGGTCGCCACGCTCCATCGCATGGCGGAGCACCATCACGGTGAGGATGGGCCGCCGATGGATGAGGGGCAACTCTCTGCTCCCTATTCAACCCGTGGCAAGATCGCTACATTAGGAGGGGTGCCGGACATGAATGGCGATGTGGAGGAACTGCCTGACACTTGCGAAGACATTCAACTTTTCTACTTGGCGGACCTGATTAGCGCGGATGACCCCGCGCGTCGCTATCCCGACCAATGGGACCATGTTCAGAATTGCCTGTCGTGCCTCGGTGCCTATCTTGAGGCGCGGGATTGGGCCGCGGAACTAAGCGCTAGTGCGCAGCCGCAGACCTCATGGCGCGGGCTGCTGCGATTCGATCGATGCATCGCACTGAAGGGTATGGTCACAGCATTCGTCAAGGATGTTCAGGGGACGCTGGTCGGTTTCCCCCCTGCATTCCAGGGCACCGTGATGCTCTCTGCCAGCACGATTCGCTCCACCCACCCGTTGCGCAACCATGATCCGTTGGTTTCATCCGCGGAGGATGGCAGTACGCGTGAACCGACGGCCCTAACAGTCGACCTGGAGGGCTTCCAGGTCGAGGTTGCGGTCGAGGTGACCTCGGTTGGCCCCAGGTTGAGCGCCGCGTTGCGAGAGGCGCCGTACCCGGCCATGATCAAGGTCAGATTGGGAGAAGCCGAGACCACGCTAGCCGGGATCGGGGCCAGCGGGGAACTGCCTTTACGGGAAGGACGGGTGGAGGTGCAGATTACCAAAGACAGCGCTATGGCCGGCTGATCAGACACGGCCGGCTGTGTCGATAAGGCCGGTGGAGAGTCGTGGGGAATTGCCCCCTAATACGGCCCAGTGTCATGGTAGCTGTACCGCAAGGTACCGACCTATGCTACTGCACGAGGTAGGCACGCACCGCACGGGAACATAACATAATGTTTAGCATACGGACCGTGTGCGACGCGGCAATGGGGGTAACAACATGTAGGACGACGGCGTGACCACCGACGCGACAACCGCCGCGCGTACGACGACAACAGGGCCAACAGTGCCAGCACAGACGGGGACCTGCGCGACATGCGCGCGGACAGCCCCGCCCGGCAAGCTCCGCTGCGATGTCTGCCTCGAAGAAGAGTGGGCCATGTTGCGGGCTACGATGGGGGATGACTGGTTCCAACGACACGCCGCCTACCAACGCCCGGCCCGAGGCAGGGAGGACGCTCATGACTGACACCCAAGCCCGCGCCTGTGTCTGGACGCTCTGCCTCTACGCCCTCGTGCTCGCGGCCCTCACCGGCCCCCTCGCCGGCCTCCTCACTCCGCTGGCCCATGCCTCCTTGACGGCCCTCAACATCGTGGCTGCGGCCCTCGCCGCCGTCCTGCGCGCCCGCGCCGTCCTGCGGCCCTCGCCGCCGTCCTGCGCGCCCGCGCCGTCCTGCGCGCCCGCGCCGTCCTGCGCGTCGTGTGGCCTCGTCTGGACGGCCGCCCCTAGCCCTCCTGGACGCGCCACAGCGCCGCCCGGCGTGGTGCGACGAGCCCATCGAGGGGCCTCAGATCGTGGCGCTATTTTGGTACGACGGGGGCTCCAACGGGCCGCGGATCGTGGTACCATCCGGCCTCGGATCATGGTACCATCCGTCGCTCTAGCTCCACAGGCATGGAGCTATGTAAATTCTAGCGAAGAAGTCAGCATGGATTATAGCGGCGGAGCAACACATCGCCTGGTCGGCGTGCCCGCTCTTTTACGCGTGCAGGCGACTCGTTCCCCTTTGTGTGGAGGGCCTGACACCTGCTGCCTTCCCCGCTAGAAAAATGCTGAATCCTCCGATGGAATTTACAGAGCTACGATAGAGCGACGATTCACACGGGAAAATGGGGGGTTAGCGCGACCATGGAGCTACTCTTTATCTTGGGCGCGGTACGACCCGTAGCTCTAGTACCATCAGCGCGCTAGTACCATCGCCGCACCAGTACCACCGGCGCGCCAGTACCAGCCCCGCTCTGGTACCATCGCCGCGCCAGACGCCCGCGCAGACCGGGCGTGAAGCCGGCCCCGCGCGCAGCGACGGGGCACAGGGTACGGGGAGGCGTCCGGACTCAAGAGTGAGCGCCGGCGACGGCGAGGGACGCGTCGCCGGCGCACGAGAGACCGCCAGGCCGCCGGGAGCGCGAGCGCCGGCGATACTGCGAGGAGGAGGAGGGGCGGCGCGGCGCCACCCGAGGCCACGGCGCGGGCAAGAAGCGAGAGCGGGGCGGGGAGCATGGCACGGACGACGGTCGAGTATTGGCAGCACGTCGGCACCGGCGAGGTGTTCGCCGTGCGGGTGGACGCCGCCGGCCATATCGTGAGCGCCCACGGCCCTCTCTCCGCCGCCGACATCGGCGCCGCGCTCTTCGGCGCTCCCGCGCGCGGCGCCGCATTGTGCGACCTGCCCATGCCCGCCGACACGCCCGCCGACACGCCCGCCAACGCGGAGACCGACGTCGCTCGCCTCCCTGGACCATGTGCCCGGTGTCACCCTCGACGGGGAGGCGGACTACATCATTCTCCCGCTTTGGCACTCCGCCCGCCCGGCCACCGGGCACCACGACGATGACGGGGACGGCGCCTGATGGAGCCGACGTGCCGGCCGCCTGTGAATGTGCCGGGCTGGAATGAGCGGGCCGCTGTGGCGCTCCTCGTCGTCGTTGTCGGGCACCTGCTCGCCACCGAGCCCACATCGTCAACCGGACCCCTGACGCCCGACCGTCTAGCCCGCGTCGTCGCCGGCCACGACCTCCCCGCGCTCGTGGCCGTCTGCGAGGGGAGCCCGAGCGAGCAGGCGCGCCAGGGCGCCCACCAGCTGCGCCGCCTCATCCGCGCCGGCCAGGCCCAGGTCTACCAGCGCGTCCTCCCCGGCCTCCCCGTCGCCCTCGCCGACCCCTATTTCCGCCTCAACCTGGCTCGTGCCGCCGCCCGCGCCGGCCTCGACCTCTTCCCGCCGACATCGCCACGGCCCTGATCGCCGCCGCCCGCGTGCTAGCATCGTACTATCACGGTTCCCCTCATCGTGCTAGCATGACCCTCTCCGCCGTGCTGTCTCCGTGCTAGCATAAGCAAGCCGTGCTAGCACGTTTGACGCGTAAAATCGGCCTGTGCTAGCACCCTTTACCCTGGGGTAGTCGTCGCCTACGTCATGCTAGCACGAGCACCTTGACCCTCGGGGGCAGGACGGTGCCCCGCGCGAAGCGCAGAGGGGCGCAAGGGAGAGCAAGAGGGCACGCCTCACGAGCGATCGCGATACACGACGGCCACGACACCCGGTGCTGTCATCGCGCCGCTCACCGGGTCCTGGTACGGGACCGTCGCCGGGAACGCCAAGGTGACACGTTCGCCGTCCTGATCGACCACCACGCTAGCCGCGGTATCCGCCGTCAGGGATTGGTTGGGGAGCGCCTCTAGTTGGTGGGCACAACCGATTGGAGCGTGCCAGTTGTGACAAGGCAATGCACATCGGTTATCGTGTACCTGTACAGTTCACACAGCACAAGTGCTGAAAGGGATTTTCATGTTGCATATCGGGTGGGGATATGACATCCATCGCCTAGAAGAAGGTGCTGTCCTTGTTCTTGGCGGCGTACGTTTTCCCGCATCAGCAAAAGGCTTTAATACCCATTCCGATGGCGATGTTGTCGCACATGCCATTATCGACGCTCTATGCGGCGCTATGGCCGTTGGTTCACTCGGCGACTATTTCCCCGAGGATGATCCCGAAGACCAAGATGCGCGGAGCATCGATTTCCTACAACGTTTCCTACCCACGCTGCAAGAGCACAAGGCACAGGTCGTCAACCTCGACTGCACTATATTCGCGGCTAATGTCAGAATTAGCCCTGCTGCAGCCGAGATGAAACAAAACATTGCTCGTCGTCTGGGTATTCCTGCAAAGGCGGTTTCTGTTAAAGGTAAGACTAAAGACTATTTGGGGTTGGAGGGTCGGGGTGAAGCGATCTCAGCGGTCGTCGTCGCATTAGTCGACGTCGGAGATGCCGACGTGTAGCTGCCGGAATCGCCGTCTTATAATCCTTCCCACAGGCTGATTAACACCCGCGCTTCTATTCCCTGCAACTGTGCAATCTCGTCGTGACCATCCATGCTACTGACCTTCACATGCACCTGCTCACGGCTAATCCCCAGCCCCTCCGCGATGTTGCGCTGCATGTCAGACAGCCGTTTCTTCATGCGAGGCCGCTCACCACAGACGATCGTGACATCCACGACGCCGAGGACTAGGTGCTCGCTTTCGACCAGCCGGCGTCGCATGTCGGGAAGGTAGTCCAGCGACCTGACTCCCGTTTCTCCCCTGTCGGGGAACCAATCGTCGATGTCCCCTCTGTTGACGGCTCCCGTCAGAGCCATCACGATGGCATGCGCAACCACATCGCCGTCGCTTCGCTTCGTGTTCGGCCCTTTCGGAAAGTCCTCGAAGGGCACACCGGCAAGTGTTAGGGCGCGCCCATCTACGAACGCGTGAAAATCCGATGCGAAGGCAAGACGCTGCTTCTTGGCCAAGGTTAGTGCTATGTCACGGATGAGTTCTGTCCGCGTCGTCTCCTCTACGTTTGTCACGTACTGGCCTCCTCATCAATAGGGTACACATAGTCGAACTCATGAAGGGCGCCATTTGCCACAATATGCGTGTATTCAAACAGAGTATCGTCATTGGCCCAGACCCATCGATCCATGTCGATCACAGGTTGCCCTCGTGCAATGTTCAACAGTATCGCTTCCTCGGTGGAGGGCATACGGCAATTCAAGCGCTCCTCCGCGCGTGCGGCTATGAGCCCTGTGTGATCGCGCAACCACTTAAAAAGGGGAACGTAGCCTTCATCCCGTCCTACGAGGTCACCGAGCAAGGACGCAAGGTAGTAGCTGTCCAGTATGCGGTACGGCACTCTATCGATCAGGTGGATACGGTAGCGGCGCAACAATGTCGTGTCTGCATCTATATGCATCTTCGCTCCCAGGTCCTCCCCTGCCGGCATGGTGGAGGAAGGTTCAAGAAAGCGAACGAGTGTTTGCCGCCCTTGCCGCTCCATCGTACGGATGAAAGACCCTGCCTGCTTCAATTCAGGACCACTTGCGATGATTGCTTTCGCATTGGGAGCTCGGACGAAGGCTCCTCCGCGCGGCACGATGTCGAGGAGGTTGTCCGCTTGTAGTCTTAAGAGCGCGGCCCGCACAGTCACACGGCTCACGCCCATCTCTTCGGCGATCTCGCGTTCTGATGGCAGGCGTTGACCGGCAACATAAAATCCACGGACTATGTGTGCACGCAGATCATCCACAACCTCATCGATTTTCGTTTCTTTTCCTAGTGGCGTAACCCCATCCTCCCTTCGAGGCAGTCGCCTCTGGTAGATACCACAGGTATACCACACCTTTTCATCTCAGCAGTCGAGCAAGGGATACTATCACCCTTTTGTCTATGGCGACAACAAGCTTATGCCTCATTCATCAGTGGGGATGACGTGCGCCATCACCCATTTGTGAACCATAACAACGCCTGTACAGATTCTGGTATTGACTTCTGGTACCTACCAGTGGTATCTTTCGGTGTGAGGTAGTCCAACCACTGACAACCGGGCCGCAATCGAACGTGACATAAAACAGGGGGGTGATGGAAAGTTTGACCGAAGAGCACGGGAACCCGACCGGTGCGTTGGGTAGGCAAAAGATTATCCGTAGCCGATTTACGTTTACGCCTCGCGCCAGTCGATCTACGCATAGAACGTTAGTTCCTTTTTGACGCGCCCCCTCACGGCGCGTCTGATACCTACAGTAGCTTCCGCAGAAAGGACCGTCACATGTACCTCGCCCTCACCGTCGCGGCCGTCGCCGCCCTGACCCACCCGCACCTCGCGCACCTGGCCGCCTTCATCCCGGTCATCGCCGCCGTCAACCCCATCCAGTCCGTCGTGGACACGTTCTCCCCCTGGATCAAATCGGGCGGGGCTGGTATCGCTCTGTACGGCCTCATCAGCGCAGGTGGCAAGGCCGCCCGCCACCTGCCCAACGCCGGCGAGAGCTTCCTGATGTGGGTCGGCGGCGCCGTCGCTATCTTCTTCGCGCCCGACATCATCGACATCATCACGAAGATCAAGGTCGCCTAGCATGTCCGCCGACGCTGTACCCACCGTCCGCACCTCCGCGCGCTATCTCAACGATCGCACGCGGTACCCCATCCTGCTCGGGCGCACCGTGCCGCAGGCGTTGGGCATCGGCGGTGGCGCCCTGCTCCTCATCGCCGTGTGGAACCTCGCGGGCGGACTGGGCTGGGACGGGGCGCCGCGTGTCGTGCACCTGATCCTGCTCATCCTGGCCGCGGCCGGCCCCTACCAGGTCGCGACGATCTTCTATAGCGGCGCGGGCGAGCCCTACGCGCGGCAGCACGTTGGCTTCGCCCGCCGTTGGCTGCGGCGCCACGCGCGGATCGTCGCCGGCCGCGCGCGGGAGCACGGCCCACGCGTGGCGCGGGCGTGGGTGACGGACGCGGGCGCGCGTGCCCACGGGTCCACGGACAGGGGCAGGGCCGCGCGCCCGCGCATCCCCGGACGCGTGAAGAGAGGACGGAACACATGAAGACCTTGAGGGTCCGCCAGCCGGAGCCCTACGCGCGCCTGGCCCCCGACGGCGTGCTCCACGCCGAGGGCCGCGCCCGCGTCGCGCTGCGCGTCCCCGGCGGCATCTCCCGCGACAGCCTCTCCCCCGTCGAGCAGGCCCGCCTGTTCGGTCAGGTCGGCGTGTGGGCCGCCGCGCTCGGGCTCGGCTACGCGGTGGCCCTCTACGTCATCTCCCGGCCGACGCACCCCGAGGAGGCCGTCGCGCGCATCACCCAGGCCTGGCGCCCGCCCACGCCCGGCCTCGACGCCCTCGCCGTCGTGGGGGATGTGCCGCGCGTGGGCCGAGACCGTCGGCGCGCGGCACATCCCCCACCTGGAGTTCATCGTCGAGGTCATCGCCCCCGCCGGCGCCGCCACCGGGGCGCTGGATCGCGCCGCCGGCGCGGTCGTGCGCTTCCTCGCGCGCATCGGCCTGGGCGCGCGGCGCCTCGACGCCGCGGCGTTCGACGCGCTGCTCGTGCGGGAGGGCCTGCGCCATGCGACCGTCACGCCGGCCGGCACGACCTACGCGGCGCCCGCGCGCGACCTCGCCCTCGACGAGCGCCACGGCGCCGTGCGCCTGCGCGACGGGACCTGGGCGCAGTCGGTGCAGGTGCTCGGCCCGCCGAGCAAGACGACGCCCGGCTCGCTCGCCCAGGTGGTAGCCCTGGGTCATCCCCTGCGCCTGTGCCTGCGCGTCGACGCCGGGGACCGCGAGAAGGAGCGCAAGACCCAGGAAACGCGCGCGGGCGCGTTGCACGGCACGGCGACGATGGCCGCCGGCGGCCACAAGGCGCCCGGCCACGCCCTCACCGGCGGGCGCGACGAGGCCGCCGCGCTCGCCGACCGCCTGCGCGAGCACACCAGCGGCATCGTGCGCGTTGGCCTCTACGCCACCACCTTCGCCCCCGACCGTAAGACCCTGGAGGATCGCGTCGCCAACCTGCGCGACGCCCTCTCCGTCGGCGCGCTCGCGCGCGTGGGCGACGGGCCGGGCCACCAGGGGCCGTTGTGGGAGAGTACGCTGCCCACCGGCCGCAACGAGGCCAACGTCACCTTCAAGTGGGAGACCGAGACGATCGGCCACTGCTGGCCCTTCCTGGTGCAGAGTCCGGGGATGCCTGCGGGCATGGCGCTGGGCTGGACCGCGATCGGCGCCGAGTTGGTGCTGCTCGACCTCGCCTCCTCAACGCTGCGCGGCCGCCTCATCGACATCTTCGGGCCGATCCGGCGCGGCAAGACCGTGCTGATCCAGCTCCTGATCGAGGAGTTGCTCAAGCGCGGAGGCTCGGCCACGGTCATCGACAAGGCGCGTGGCTTCGAGGTCCTGACCGCGCTCTCAGGAGGGACGATCGTGCCACTGGGCGGGCCGGGCTCGGCCGCGCTCAACATGTGGGAGGGACCGCGCCGCACGCGCGAGGAGTACATCGAGCGCGTGCAGTTCGTCACCCACGCCCACGAGTTGCTGCTCGCCAACCCCGCCAGCCCCCTCAACGACTTCCACAAGGGCTACCTGGAACAGGGCATCCACGCCGTCTACAAGGCCCATGGGCCGGACACCGTCGGCGTCGATGTCCACTCCGGCTGCCCGCACGACGACACCTGCGCGCCATTAGAGCATGAGTTCGTCGACTGGCTCAACCGCACCGCCGACGCCGTGCCGCCGGAGGACCGCGAGGACCGGCGCATCCTGCGCGGCATGGCCTGGGCGCTCAAACGCTACGTCGGCGACGGCACCGACGCCAACCTGATCGACCGGCCCACGCGGATCTCGCTCGACCCGCGCGCGGTCCCGCTCCTGGTGTTCGACCTGGCCGGGCTCGACGAACACAGCCCCGTGCGCACCTACGCCATCTACGCCGTCACGCGCATCGCCGAGCGGCGCGCCGCGCGCGCCAAGCGGTACAGCGTCGCGGAGGGTGGCGGGACCGACGTGCACATCGTCGCGATTGACGAGGGCTGGGCCTTCCTCGACACCGACGCCGGCCGCGCGTTCGTCAACAAATTGGCGCGCACCGCCGGGCAACTTGGCCTCATCCCCATCTTCGCCAGCCAGCAGGTCTCCGACCTGGCACGCTCCAAGATGGCGGCGACGTTCTTCAACATGGCCCCGCTGCACTTCCTCTTCGGTCTGGAAGACACCGACGAGGAGGGCGGTACGTCATCCAAAGACTGGCTCGGCCGCCGGCTCAAATTGACCGAGGCCGAGATCGACCAGATCGAGACTCTGGAGGGCGAGGAGGGCAAGACGGCCCGGCTATTCATGGTGCGCAGCGCGCGTGGGCGCCGGCGGGCGGCGCACGGCGTGGTGGACGTACCCCTCTCCAAACACCAGCTGTGGGCCTACGCCAGCGACCCCGACCCGCGCCAGCGGCGCGAGGATACCGTGACAGCGATCGCGCGCGACCCGGACGCGCCGACGGCGCTGGAGGTGTGGGCCGCCGTCTGCGCCCTGGCTACGGACACGCCGGCTGCGGACGTGCGGGCCATCCTCGACGCCGCATTGAGCGAGGAGGACGCCTGGGCCATCCTGAGCGCCCTGGGCACGGGCGCGGCGCCGAACGCCATGACGCCTGGGCCATACGCCACCGTCGCGGGAGGGGGTGCGACATGGTCCGCCGCGCGCTAAGACCCGTCCCCCACAGGGACGTGACGCCACCTCTAGCACCAAGGAGTATCGACATGGATCACATCGACGATGAGGACCGGCGCGACGCCGGGATCGTCCGACTGCTGACGGACGTGGGACGGGCCGTGCGGCGCCTGGCAGCCCTGCTCTGGCTAGCGATGCTCTGGCTAGCGATGCTCTGGCTAGCGATGCTCTACCTCGTCGCACCGGCCGCCCTTTTCGCGTGGGGGCGGGCGACGGGCGCATTCGGCACGGCGGGCAGGGGCACAACGAGCGGGACGCGCGTCCCGGCCCACGTCACGGCACGCTGGGCCGTCACCTGGGTCGCCTCCCTCGCGCTATTCGTCGCGGTGCATACCATCGGGCGCGCCCCATTCGTCGGCCTGCTCCATTGGGTGGCCACCCTCACCGATGCCCTGCCGGCGCACCCGACGTTCGCGCAAACGCTCGCGGTGTTGCCCACCACCGTCGCGCTGATGCTGCTCCCCCTCGTCGTGATCGCCGTCCTCGCGGGGCCGGTGCTCGTCCCGCTGATCGCGGCGGGGCACATCGTCGTATCCTGGCTATGGGGAGGCGCGCGATGAGGCATCCCCTGTGCCGGCTGATCGTCGCCCTGGCCGCGCTCATCTTGCTCACCCCTGGCATGGGTATGAACGCGGGGAGCGCCCACGCGGCCCCGGCCCCCACGCCCACGGAGACGCCCCAGGCGACACAGACACCGTACCCGACGCAGACACCGGCGGCCACGTACACCCCGTATCCGTCGCCCACCGTGACGCACCGATCGACGCTGCAACTCTCGGCAAGCCAGGGCATGCCCGGCGCCAAGCTCATCGCCGTCGGGTCCGACTTCCCAGACGGCGGCCTGGTGACGCTCTACTGGGATGGGGCCTACCTGGCGCGCGGCACGACCGACGAGAGTGGCGACGTGAGCATCACCACGAAGGTCCCGTCCGATGGGGCGGGCGCGGCGTTGGGGCCGCACGAGATCCATGCCGTCGGGCCAAACCGCACCGCGGCCACGGCCCTGTTCACCATCGCGCAGATGTACCACCCCGCGCTCGCCCTCACCCTCACCCACGCGCCGGCGACGAAGGGCACGATCGTGACCGCCAACGCGTCCGGCTTCGCGCCGAACCAGACCGTGACGCTCACTTGGGATAGGGTCGGGGGGACCAAGCTGTTCGCCAACGGGAGCGTCGCCGACGACAACGGCGACACCTCGTTCGACATCATCCTGGGCATCGATCCGACCCCCGCCATCGGGACGCATCGCCTCTACGCGTCGGGGACCAACCCCACCCTGTCCACGTCCGCGTCCTTCACGGTGGACCCGCCCCCGCCCGCGTGCGGCGGCTGGGGGGCTACCGTCCCCTGGATCAACTGGAACGTCTGCCTCGACCCCATCGGCGCCGTCGCGGGCTGGCTCAAAGACGGGGCCGCCAAGGCGGGCACGGCCGTCGGGTCTCAGGTCGCGTCCGCCTTGGTCGAGCAGAAAGACTACACGGCCGTCGACCAACTAAAGAAGCCCCTCGGGACGACGCAGATGCTCGCGCAATTCGTCTTCGGTGTCCTCTTCACCGTGGGCATCACCACCTGGTACTACACGCGCCTGGGTGGGGCGCCGGCGGAGGAGGCCGTGCTCCAGGTCGTGGAGGGCGCGGCCGGCTTCATCATGGCCACGGGCTTCCCCACGTTCGCGGGTGTCTACATCACGGCCGTCAACTGGGCGGGTACGCAGATCCTGGCCAACCCCGCCACGGACGGGGGCGCGATCATCGGGAGCGCGCTCACCGCCCTGACCTCGACCAAGACGCTCCTCGAGTTCGCGGCGTTCCCCCCGCTCGTCGCGATCATCGGGCTCTTCGTCGTCGGCGCGCTCGCACTGCTCATCCTCATCATGGTCACGCGCACGATCTTGACCATGTTCGGCTCCGTACTCTACCTGGCCGCGCCGCTGGCCCTCGTGTGCGCCGCCACGGCGCTCACGCGCGGCGTGGCCCGCGCCTGGGCTGGGCTGTGGTTCAGCACGACGCTCGTCGGGGTGGCCTATGCGCTCGCGCTCGTCGCCGTGCGCGCCATGCTGACGATGCTGGGGGGTGATCCCGCCTACAACGACGGGCTGGGGCTGCTCGTGCAGGGCGTCGCCGCCATCATGGTCATCTACGGGGCGCCGCGCCTGTGCGCCTACCTCGTCGGGCGCGGGGGCCTGTCCGCGCTTGGCTACGGTCACACGCCCGGCCTGCGCACCGCGCTGAACCTGGCGATGAGCGCCGCGACAGGCGCGGCGGCGGGCGCGGCGGCTGGGACGGCGGGCGGGGCGGCGGGTGATGTCGCCGCGCCCGGCATGCCCACCGTGACCGAGATGCTCCCCGCCGCCGATGTTATCGAGGCCCCCTCCTATCAGTTGCTGGGGGCGAGCTAATGGGATCATTCAAGCGCCTCCTCGCGCGTGTCGGGCGCGGGGCCGTCGTGGTGGCCGTGCCCCCCTCGGTGCGCCGGGCGAGCCGCCAGCTCGCCCCGGTGGTCCTCGCGCCGCTCGCCCGGCTCGTGCTGCTCCTGTTCCTCGCCGCCGTGGTGGCCGGCACGGTCATGGCCGTCCGCGGCGGCGTGTGGGCAACGGTCGCCCGGCCAGCGTTGCTGCTCGTCGCCGCGGCGGCCATCCTGGCCGTCTCGGGTGCGCTCGGCCCGCAAGGGCGGCTCCTGGCACGACACGTGGAGCGGCGATCCTGGCGGCGCGGCGAGATGGACGCGACGTGGCGGGGGCGCGGGCTGCGCACCCTCGCGCGCTGGATCGAGCAGGCGTTGGTGCGCCCCGCGCGGGACAAAGGGGATCGGGAGGACGGACATGGCAATATCCAGGGATGACGTGGTGCCGATCGCGCAGACGATGCAGCAGTGGCAGTATCTCATGCGCGAGAACCTGACGGAGGAGCAACTCAATCTTTTAGGCCGGCAAGGCTGGCGCCTCGTCGGTCCGCCGACGCCCCGCGCCTTCAACGGGACAACATCCAAATTCATCTACGTGTTCGAGCGCCCGGGTTAGTCGGTGCCAGCAACACGACATGACACGACAGGGCACGATCGAGCACATGACGCGGGGGAGGGGCGACACATGATCAGCGACACGGACGCGCGGGCGAGCGGCGCGGGTGCCACGGCCAGCGTCAAACGCAGCGTCAAGCGCGGCGCCGCAGAGGCCGCGGGCAGCGACGCCGGTGCTGGCACCAAGGACGGTGCCGGCACCGGCGCCAAGGGTGCCAAAGGCCAGATGATTTATCTCGGCGACGAAACACGCGAGGCCCTGAAAGCCCGCGCGGAGCACGACGGGGAGAGTATGTCGGCGATCTGCGACAAGGCGCTGCAGCGGTATCTCGCTGGGGCGGCCGCCGCCAGCCTCGACGAAACGGCGGCACCGGCCATCGAGGAGGCCGTGGGCCGCCGGCTGGACGAGGCGCTGCCGACCGCGCTGCATCCGCTCGACGCCAAGCTCGACGCGCTGCACGAGACGCTGACGGCGCTGCGCGCGCAGACCGACGCCACCCACGCGGCTGCGACGTTCGGCCAGCAGGAGGCGGGCTACGCGCACCTCCTGGCGTTCGCCCTCCTCGCCAGCACAACCACGGGTGGCCTGCGGTACGCGCAGGAGACCGAGGGGTACGCCGAGCAGCAGGTCGCGCACGCCGTGGAACACAGGGAGATCGCCCGCCTGCACGCCGAGGTGGCCTCGTGACGCACACTGTCGTCGCGGGCCGCTATGTTCCGGCGGGGCCATGGGCGGACACCAAGATCCGGGACCAGGTGCAACACCTCAAGGGCAGCTTCCGCACGGGGGAGCGCCGTGAGGGGCGCACGCTCTTCGACGCCGCCGGCGACATCGCCGACCAGGCGATGGCCCGCGCGGCGCTGATGGCCGCGATCGGCCCCAAGGTGGTGTTCCATCGGGTCATCCTCTCGCCGGGGTCGCGCTCCGGCCTGGCGCGCGTGCCCGACCTCCAGGCGTGGACGCGGTTGGTGCTGCTCGACCTGGGCTGGGAGTTGGGGCAGCGGCTCGCCTGGGTCGCGGCCGCCCACACCAACACCGACGCCCTGCACACTCATGTGCTCATCGGCGGGGCCGCCGAGCGCACGCGCTGGCCCGGCAAAGGGACGGTGGCAAGCGTCGAATTGCGGCGTTGGGTCTACGTCCCCGACGGCTTCTTGCGACGGCGGGGGGATGTGCGTGCGACCGAGATCCGGAGGCGCAATGGTGATGGGACGGCTGCATAACGATGGAGGGAGAGACCGATGACGATGACACCATACGACCAGAGGCCGACCGACGACACGCCGACGATTCACGCGTGGGACCTGACGGGACCCAACATGGGTGACGGCGCGTGGCGTGAGGTCACGGACTCCGCCCCCGAGGTGTGGGTCGCGCCGGCGGGCGTCGCGGCCCCCGCCCCCGAGCGCTGGACCATCGACGACGGGTACATGCACGACCCCGCGCTCCCCCCGCCCGACCCCCGCCTGAGCCCGGTGCCCGACCTTGCGATCGCCCTCGACCGCGGCGTGGCCGATCCCCTCGACATCGACGCGGCCGTGTTCGACCCGCTGTAAGGGCGACGAAAGGGGGACATGAATGATGGACAGGATACCCAGACAGGACGCGCGGATGGGGCAACATGTGAGGTCGCCGGGCGCGCTCGCCTACGCCGTCGATGGCCAGGGGATCGTGCTCCACGTCCGCGAGGTGGCGGCCTCGACCGCGACGATACCATCCACGGCCAGGCCAGCCCTGGCGATCGGGAGCCTCGTGTCACCGCTGGCGTGGGAGCCCCTGCAATGCCTTCTCAGTTGGGGCGCGCGCGAGGGCATGACCGCGGCCGAGTTGCTCGACGCCTGCCGCGTGGGGGCGTGTCAGGACAGACAGAAGATAGCGAACGGGAGGAGATCGACATGGCGCTAACGACACGACACGCGGCCGCCTGCGGCGCGGTGGGGGAAATGGCCCTCGGCCTCATTGGCGGGTCTATCGCTGGCGGGCTGTACGGGCTCCGCCACGCGCGGCACGCGCTCAGGCTGGCTAGCCAGTACCACAGCCGTCTCTTCGAGTTGGAGCGAACGGTGCGCGAGAAGGACGCCGAGATCGTGGCACGGCGCGCGGTGGGTCCCCCCCTCATCCTCGATGAGTGGGGGCCAGTCGGCACGATCCCCAGCCTGGCCGATCACCTGGCGCGGCATAAAGGCTTGCCCACACTCACCCCCACGGCGCTGGACCACGCGCGCGCCTACAACCCGCTCCCCACCGTTGCCGACGCGCGCGGGGATGCACCCGATCTGAGGCCCGACCGATGAGCGCCACCGTCCCCCGCCGCATCCCGCGCCCCACGCGGGCCAACGTCGGTCAGATCGTGCGCCGCGTGCCGCGCCTCATCGTCGGTGGCGTCCGCGTCCTCCTCCGCGCCGTGCGGTGGCTCCTCGCCTGCCTCCTTTGGCTACTACGCGGCTGGGCTGGCCTCATCGCGGGCGCGCTCGTCGCCCTGGCCATCTGGCTCGGGCCGGCCGGCGGCGCGCGCTGGATCGCCGCCCAGGCGACGACCTTGTATTGGCACGTCGCCGCCGCGCTCACGCGCGCGTACCAGACGGCCTACGACGCGGCGGCGTTGCCTGCCGCAGCCGCCCTGTCCTACGCCCACGCTTTGGGGCATTGGGACCATTACCTATCCCATTTTCCGCACGCGCCGACGCTATCGTGGCATTTCTGGATGCGCCACGGGGCGGCCTGGCGTTACGCACAACTCCAACGGCCCGGCGCGGCCGCCGTGCGCGCGCTGCTGCCCTGGGAGATCGGTGGCGCCGGCGCGCTCGCGGCGCTGCTCGTCGGGATCGTCCTCCTCCTCCTGCGCCGGCGCGGCCTCGATCCGTCGAAGACGAACACCTACGGCGGGGCGCGCTGGCAGACCTGGGCCGAGCTCAAGCGCCGACGGGCCAGGCGGGGTGACCTGATCCTGGGCACGGCGCGGCGCCGGTTCCGGCGGATCACCGTCGGCGTGCCGAAGAAATTGCTCGTCGAGGGCGTGGGCGTCGGCGCGCCCAACGGCCTCGGCAAAAGCAACGCTTTCTACAAAGCCCAATTGTTGGAGGCGGACCCCGACATCGATTACGTGGTCACGGACCCCAAGGGTGAGCACTGGGAGCAGACCGCCGCAGCGATGAGCCGCACGCACGACGTCTACCGGCTGGACATGCTCGACCCCGCCAACAGCGTGGCGTGGGCGCCGCTGGCCCTAGAGCGCACGCCGGCGCAGGCCGAGGAGTGGGCGGCTGCCTGGCTCCTCAACGCGCGACCCAAGGACTCCGCGCCGGCGCAGCCCTACTTCGAGCAGGCCATCCAATCGCTCATCGCCGCTGGCATCGACAAGGTCCACGCCGTCGCACGGGCTGCGGGGCGCGAAGCCGGCACGCTCGACGAGCTGCTTGCCCTGCTGCTCCAGCCCACCATCGAGAAGATCGCGGCGGCGCTCACGGGCGGCCCCGGCGGCGCGACGACGGCGGTGGAGACATTCCTCGCCCTGATCGCCGAACACCGCGACCTGCGCACGTCGATCCCCTCGGGTCTGGCCCCGCGCCTGGGCGTCCTGACCAACGCGAGCATCAAGGCCGTCGTCGGCGGCGACGGCGCGCTCGACCTTGACCGGCTGGGGCGACGCGGCCGGCGGCCCGTGGCCCTCTATATCGTCACGCCCGTCGGCGAGCGCATCCTGCGGCCCCTCGTCGGCGCGCTCTTCAACACGATCTTCCGCACGCTCATGGACCGCGCGCGCACCCTCCCCGGCAAGAAGTTGGAGCGCGAGGTACGCCTCCTGTTAGACGAGTTCGGGACGATGGGGGCCATCCCGGACGCGCCCGACCGGCTCAACACCTGCCGCCAGGTCAGGATCTCGCGCGTGCTCTCCTGGCAGTTGCGCTCGCAGCTGGTCGACGACTACGGCGAGCCGGGGGCGGAGGCGATCGTGGAGTCCTGCAACGCGCTCGCCTGGCTGGGCGGGACGCGCGACAAGGACGCGCAATGGGCCAGCGACATCATCGGCAAGAGGACGGTGCTCGCGTACGGCGAGAGCGCCACCAACGCCGGCGGGGGCGGAGACCGCAGCGGCCGCTCGGCGAGCGAGACCGGTGTTCCCCTGCTCTTCCCCGAGGACCTGCTCGCCTCCTCGCGCCGCCGCGTGGTGGTGAGCGTGCGCGAGGCGCGGCCGATGGACCTGCGCACGCGGCCCGTGTGGGACGTGCGCGCCTACAGGCGCCTCATGAAGCTGCCGGCGCCAATCAAGTGCTACGAGGTCCCGGTAGAGGATGTAGCCGCCCCAGTTGCCACACCGGCGACGGTGGACGCCCTGGCGTCAGTCGTTGCGGCGACCACCGCGCCAGCCGTGCCGTTGGCATCGACCAAGGCACCCAAGGAGCCCAAGACGAAGACACCCACGGCGACGACATCCTCGACGCCGCCGACCACATCGACGAGCGCGGCGCAGGGTTGGACCCCCGCGACACCAACGCAACCACAGCAAGGAACGGGGACACCGGTTAAGTGGACGACGCTGCCGTGACCGCCATCGACAGGATCGAGAGGATCGAGAGAGAGGAGGCGCGCGTGCGAGGAAACATTGCGGTAGGGCAGGCCGTGGGCTACAATGCTCATCATGAAGGAGTGCGCCATGTAGCACGATGCGCGGCCGGAGCGGCCGCAAAAGGTAGAGGCCCACCGGTTGGTACCCGGTGAGCCTCTACCTTGCCAAAGACGAACTATCTATATCATCCGGTCCTGGTGTTGGAGCCGCCAAGCCTACCACCAGAGCCACCACAACGTAGGCCGTCGCCCGAAGGAGTTCCAAGGCTCCCGAACCGGGTAGCGGGCCTGCACAGGAGGCGCTTATGCTTCAAAGCACACCCATGCTCTCTCGACAGGATAGCGCGGACCCGCGCGCGTGTCAAAGGGTTGACCCCGCCCCCGCGTGGACAGGCGCCGGGACGGTCGATACGCGGTCCCTCATCGCGGCCGTCGTCCGCGCCTATAACGACATCTACGGCCTCGAAACCGCCGTGACCCCCGCCGCGATCCTGGGGCCGGACCGCACGCCCGCCGTCGCTCAGGCACGCCACCTCTGCGTCTACGTGCTCGTGGAGGACTACCACCTCACGAACGCGGCGGCGGCGCGGGTCCTCGGACGCGGCGATCATTCCACGTCCGTCAACAGCCGCGCGCGGATCAGCGCGGCCCTGCCCCACGACACCCGCCTGGCCCGCGTGCTGGACCGCACGCGGACGGACCTGGCCGGCACCCACCGCGCCGAGGGCACCCGCCGCGACGACGACGAGGGTATGCGTATGCGGCGCGACGAAAACCGCCGGCGCGAACTGGCCGCGACCTCCGCGCGGGAGTGGGACGAGTACCGCTACTGGCGGCTGCGCGCCCTGCGGGCGGGGGGCACCCGGTGAGCGCGCGCACGACCGCCACGATAGCCGCGGTGGAGCGGCCGGCCGTCCCGGTCCCGCGCGATGGGTGGGTGCAGGTCGCCAACGCCTTCATCGACGAGCGGCCACTCGACAACGAGCGCCTGGCGCACGTCACCCTGATGAGCTACGCCTGGGACGACGAGAGTTGCCACCCCTATCAGGAGGAGTTGGCCACGCGGCTGGGGGTCTCGGTGCGCACGATCAAGCGGCGGGTCGGCGAGCTGCGCGCAGCGGCGCTGGTCACGGTGGAGCGCGGCGGGGGGCAGGACCACCCCAACGTCTACCATCTCCACGTCCGGCCCGTCCGCGACGACGACGACGTGCGCTTCACCACGATCCTGCATCGCGTCCTGGATGACGCGACGCTCTCGCAGGGGGCCAGGCGCGCGTACATCGTCCTGTGTCGCCGCGCTGGCGGGAATGGGTGGTGCCCGTGCAGCCACACGACCCTCGGCGAGCGCATCGGGGCGAGGCCGCGCGCGGTGTACAACTACGTGCGCGAGTTGGAGGAGGCCGGCCATCTGCGTATCACCGGACGCCAGGGCCGGAGCAACCGCTACTCCGTCGAGACACCCGAACGGCGCAAGCGAGCGGCGGGGCACGGCACGACGCCGCCGCTGGCCGTCGTGCCCGCCCCGCTGCCCGAGGTGGACGCCGCGGACGCACGTTGGCGGGCGCTCTACCGCGCGTTGATGCGCGCGGAGCCGGCCCACCGCGTCGCGCGGGGCGTGCGGACGCTGCTCGCGGACGTGGGTGAGGTCACGGTGTTGGAGGCGATCCGGGGCGGCGCGGAGTGGTGCGCCCGCGTGCATCGGCGCATCCTGACCATCGGGACGATCCGCACCGAGGTCGGAAAGATCAGGGGCGAGGAGGGGCTGCCGGCGCTGGGCGCACGGCGCGCCGTCGAGAGCGAAACGGTGGAGATCGCGCCGCCGCCGCTGGACATGGAGCCGGCCTGGCGCGACACGCTGGGTGAACTGCGCGGCGAGCTGACGCCGGAGAACTACAAACGCTGGTTGGAGCCCACGACGGTCGAAGGCTTCGACGGCGGGCTGCTGCGCGTCGGCGTGCCCGACCGCGTCGACCAGCAGTGGTTAGACAAGCGATTGCGCGGGCCGATCGAGCGAGCGCTGGGGCGCGTCGCGCCGGGTGTGCGCGTCGCGTTCGAGGTGCGGGAGGAGGCCCCAGCCCCGGATGAGGCGCCGCGCACGCCACCGGTGTCGTCGCCGTCGCGGGCCTCGCCGGCGCCCGGCGAGCGCCTGACCATCGCACGCTGCGCCCACTGTCACTTCGCGCCTTGCCGCTGCCCGCGCAAGGAGCGCCGGGCGCGCGAGCGCGACGCGCGGAAGGGGGGCGTATGAGCGTCGCGCACGCACCGCTGCGCTCGCCGCTGGTCTGGTACGGTGGGAAGGGTCATCTGGCCCGGCATATCGTGCCGCTCCTGCCGCCGCACGAGTGCTACCTCGAGCCATGCGCGGGCGCGGCCTCAGTTCTATTCCACAAACCGCGCGCCCGGTTGGAGACGATCAACGACCTGACGGGCGACGTCGTGCGCTTCTATCGGGTGCTGCGCGACCCGGAGCAGTACGCGCGCTTCCGGCTGCTGTGCGAGCTGACGCCCTACGCCCGCGAGGAGTACGACGGCTGCCGGGGGGCGTGGGCCGACACCGACGACCCAGTGGAGCGCGCCTGGGCCTGGTTCGTCGGCGTCCGTCAGGCGTTCGGTGGCGCGACGGGAAGCACGGCGCGGCACGGCTGGAAATACAGCGTCCAGACGCCGGGGACCACGCTCCCGGGGAATTGGGGCTACAGCGCCACCAACGCGAGCGGGACGCGCCTGGCGAGCGCGGCGCAACGCTACCTCTCGGCCGTGGAGCGGCTGCCGGAGGTCCACCAGCGCCTGCAGGGGGTGCAAGTGGAATGCGGCGACTGGCGGCGCATGCTCGCTGCCTACGGCCACGCCGGCGCGCTCATCTACATGGACCCGCCGTATGTCCATGAGACACGCGTCGGCGACAAGCGCTACGCGCACGAGTTCACCCTGTCCGATCACGAGGACCTGACGGCCACGCTGCTGGCGTCGCCGGCGCTGTGCGTGCTCTCGGGCTACCGCTATGAGCCGATCCACCGGCCGCTTGAAGAGGCCGGATGGGCGCGCACCGACATCGACGTGCCGATCAACGCAGCGTGGCACCGTGAAGGCCTGCGACGGGTTGAGAGCGTGTGGCGAAATCCTGTCGCCATGGAGGCGTGGGAACAGGCGCGCGCGCAGCGACCGCTTTTCGAGGACATGGAGGTCGACAGCCTCGCGCATGCCTTCGCCATACAAGAGGAGCGATAAGTACTATGGACGTACAGGCACAAGAACAAGGAATGGCGCAGGATACAGCCCTAATAGTTGAAAAGCGCGGCTACCAGTCCCACCAACTTATTCAGGCTGCCGCGCTCAATACACGACATAGCAATGCTTTAGAAGAGGCATTTAGAGCAAACCCTACCGCTTGGACATCGGATCATTTTACCGATCACCAATCCTATGTCATTGGTGCTATCTATACGTCGATCGCTTTTCTCGAAGCAATGGTCAATGAGGTTTTTTCCGATGCCTCGTATGCGCTGAGTGTGAAAAAAAGGCAAGAGGTCCGCAAGAGGGGTACGTCTGTTGCATCGATAATGACCCCTATCTTTTCGGAAGAGAGTGCACGGATGAAGATTGAGTTGGCGCTGCTGGAAGAACAGGATCTCAACGCTGGCCTCTTGACTGCTGGACTAGGCTCGCAAGAGACCTTGGCGCTCGCACATTGGTGGAACCAGCGTGATGTCAAAGGCAAACTGCTCAACCAGTGGAAACCGATGCCTGAGAAACTCAAGCAAGCACTCAAACTCGCCGGCCGCCCTGCCTTGACGAACGATGCTTCCTACCAGGACGTCCTCCTACTAATCGAGTTGCGGAATAGCGTAGTGCATCCCATGCCGGCGTCGATTTTCCCCTGGTCCAATGGGACGGGTGCATCCGTGCCGATGTCAATGTATGAGTTCAACGAAAAATTGAAGGGTAAATTTAGTCTTAACCACTTGCCAGGTGGGCAAGACAACAGCTTTCCCATTGACCATTTCAGCCATGACTGCACGGTGTGGGCAGTGACTGCGGTGTTTGCTGTTGCCCGTGACTTCTTCGACAAGTTGGGTATTGGCAACAAATTCCCTTACGGAGCATCAGTTCCTCGATTGAAGGCATCGTGACAAAGGTATGTGAAGTGTCTATCAAAGAGACGATATCCACGATTGGCGTGCTCGACGTGGACGGCTTGCACCTGCCCGACAAACCCCTCGTGCCTATCCGGGGCGCGATCCGGCACGTCGGGGACCTCTATAACGGCGCGCGTCGGCATGGCCTGGCCCAGCTGTGGGTGACGGCGGCGTGGGCGCGCGCGGCAGGGCTGCCGGAGCCGGCCACGGTGGGTAAGGCGGCGAGCGGCACGCCCCGGCACCTGCGCCACCCCTTCGTCGGCGACGCGCTCGGCGACCTGCACGCCTTCCCCGAGGGGCTGGCGTCATGGGTCTCACTCGACAAGAAGGGCGAGGCCGGGGCGGGGCTCGCCGTGGCGTTCCCCGCCTACGACGAGAACGCGACGTGGGGCGAGGGCACGGACGCCGCCACGCTACTGGCGGCGCTGACCACCTACGCCGCGGCGGTGGGCACGCCCTACGTGCGCAGCCCCGGCAAGACCGGGACGGACCTGATGGTGGCCTTGGGCCGGCGCGGGGGCCGGCGCGACCCGGTGGCGGAGTGGCCGGCGCCGGCGCGGGAGACGACGACGGTGCGCGATACCGTCTGGATGCGCACGCTGGCCCCGGCCGAGCGGGGACGGGCCTACCTGCACAGCTACGACAAGAACGCGGCGTGGCTGGGGGCCTGCGCCAACGTGGAGTTGGGCCTGGGCGACCTGGAGGAGCGGACGGCCGGCGGCGACGCGGGCGCGGGGGGCGGCGTGCCCTTCGACCCCAAGCTGCCGGGCTACTGGTGCGCGCGCGTCGCCGGCGCGGCTGAGGGGTGGTATTGCACGCCGACCATCGTGCGGGCCTTAGAGCGGGACCAGGCCGTCGCGATCAGTCACGCCCACGTCTGGGCGCGGCACAGTCGCGCCCTGGCGTCGTGGTACGCCCGGCTACGCGACGCGCGGGCGGCGCTCTACGCGGACACGACGCCGGCGGGACGGCTGGCCCTCGACGTGTTCAAACTCACCTACGCGGTCACGATCAGCAGCATGGCAGGGCAGTGGCACCGGCGGGACAGCGCGCTCTACCGGCCCGACTGGCGGCACGCCATCCTGGCGCAGGGCGCGGCCAACCTGTCGCGAGCGATCGCGCGCCTGGACGCGGCCGGCTGCACGCCCGTCGCCGTCAACATCGACTGCGTGTACATCGTGTCCGACGAGCCCGACGCGGTGGCAGCGTGCCCGCCGACGATCACGCTGGGGCCCGGCCTGGGGCACTTCAAGGTCCACGACGCCGGCGTGCCCCTGGCGCCGCTGCTGCCGGCGTTCGGGCTGCGCGACGAGGGGCGCGCGACGCTGGGCGTGGGCATGAAGCGCCTGCTCGCCCTCATCCGCGAGGGCACGGGAGCCGAGGGGGGCGAGGGGCCGGAGACACAGGCGCCGGCGGACGGGGAGGGGGACTGAAGTGCCGGCCCTGGCGGAGCTGCTGACGGAGCGCCTGAGCGCGCTGGTGGCGGCCGAGGTGACGCTGACGCCGGCGGCGGTGCGTTCCGTCGTGGAGACGCTGGGCGGGGGCAGCGGCCGGCGCGAGATCGCCGCGGGCAATCGGCTGCTCGCCGCACAGGTGGGCGTGAACGTGCGCACCGTGCAGCGGTGGCAGAAGGAGCCGGGAGCGGGTGAGGCGCGCGACGTGACGCGGACGCGCACGGAGGGGGTGACGGCGGCGGTGCAGGGGGTCGCCAACGCGCAGGGGCGGGCGGCCAACGTCCAGCGGCTACGCGACGAGGGCTTGACGGTGGACTACGCGGAGGGGCCGGTGCGCGTGTCCAACGACAAGGTGGCGCGGGTGCGGCGGATCAGCCAGACGGCCGAGGGGGACAAGGTTCACCTGGACGGGGCGGCGATGGGGACGGTGCTCGACGTCTGGGCCGACGGGGGGACGGCCGTGGCGCGGGCGGAGGCGGCCGACCTGTTCGGGAGTGCGGTGCTCGACCAGTACGGAATTGCGGCGAGCGCGGAGTTCACCGACATGCGCGCCCTCGACATCAGCTACTGAGGTTGCGGGGGCGTTCGGCGTGAGCTTATAAGCATGGCTGGTTTGCTCGGACCGTACGGGATCATGCAGGCTGCGAAGATCACTGACGTCGAGAGACTGACGTAGTGTCCTAAATTGCTTATTCTAAGCGAAGTGAACGCTCATACTGTGTAGCAGTGAAGAAAGCTTTGGGGTCGGGCTGCATTTTTTCAAGAAACAGCACCAGGCACCATCGCTCCAAGTCATCAAGCGCGGCGGCCGAAGGAACGATAAGACCCTGCACCAAGGTCGTAATGCGATAACGCTGTGCGATGAGGCGCGCGAGGGATTTATCGAGGAAGCAGTAAGGGGGATTATCGAGCTTCAAATCGTCCCATACGTCGTTGTTACGCAGATCAACGACGCGTTCTAGCGCAAGCTCAAGGCGATAGACGGAGCGCTCAACCGCACCTGCTTTAACGGTAGGATTGCGCCTCTCGTCGTAGTGACGTCCCCATTCGGCCACAGCAATACCAATGTCGCCGGCGAGATAGAGCGTTGGTTCGCCAGCGACATTCCAACGGTTCTCATTTGATGCAGCCGCCCACTTAAAGTCCAGGACATCTTTTGCCGTTACAGGTATGTGACGGTAGGCTTCCCCAGTCCATGGGATCGCTCTGTCGTCGAGGGACACTTAATATCCCGAACCCTCGTAATCGGCGGCTAGAGCACCTAGGACAGCGTCGATTTGGCCGTTCTCGAGCAATTGCATCGCCGTGCGCTGTTCAAAAACGGGCATAGGCGTCGTAAGAAACGCAATAAAACCTTCGGGGGTGTAGACGGTTAACCCCAACTCAGCGATCTGAGCAAGATGAGCAAGCTGGGTCCGCTTCGCGGCATCGTGCGGCATCGCCTGATCCTCCTCCCATCGCTCAATCGTTTTAGCGCTCACCTTCAGTACACGTGCCATGCGCTCTCGGCTCAAGTTCATGTCAGAGCGGATCGCGCCTGTGTCAAGGTTAAATGTACGCTCGGCAATCATAACCTTTATTCTCCTAACAGAGGGTCGGCTTTAACATAATATTCTGCCCTTTATGGGGCGTTCGGCGCATCGAAATGGCTTGCCGGCGCCTATCCGGCAACCGAGACAGTCGTTGAACAGCGGTGCATCGCCGATTGAACTGCTCCGCAGGTTGGTAATCGCGCATCAGGCGAGTGTGACCGCCGTTATCGTCACGTAAAGGGTCGGAACGAAGCGATGTACAGCGGTGAACGCTGCGTAGATTATGTTAAAGCCGACCCTCCTAACAGGCAGGTTAGGTTTTTTCTAGACATTTGTCTATAGCCTATCCGGTCCCCAATACTATACCGTATAACGCTATTATTTACATGTTTTCGTGTGTTCTTGCGTCCGCCAGCGGGTGACCAACGTGCGGCGGCTGCGCGACGACAGGCTGAACGTGGACTGTGCGGAGGGGCCGGTGCACGTATCGAACGACCGGGTGGCGCGAGTACGGCGGATCAACCACTTCAACTCCAGCACTCACAACATGCGTGGGGACAGTATTGTCCTCGCCCGACCGGCGCGAAGGAGATACGGTTCACCCCCACAGGCGTGGGGACGGCCGTAGCTCGGGACGCTGCGACATACTCTCAAACGGTTCACCCCCACAGGCGTGGGGACGGCGCCCTCGCCGTCGAGGCCATCGTGTTGGAGCGAGGTTCACCCCCACAGGCGTGGGGACGGCGACAGATGACCGATGAGCGGCCCCCAGAATGTCGGTTCACCCCCACAGGCGTGGGGACGGCGAGAGCGATGCTTCGACCTTGGCGAATTGGTCCGGTTCACCCCCACAGGCGTGGGGACGGCATCGGCAACGGCCGCAAGAAGCGAAAGAACGCCGGTTCACCCCCACAGGCGTGGGGACGGCGAGCTATCGCGCCGCGAGGCGCGCGCTGACTTCGGTTCACCCCCACAGGCGTGGGGACGGCTGCGTCGTCTTGGCGTAGGCGCTGGGCGGGAGCGGTTCACCCCCACAGGCGTGGGGACGGCCCCGCCTCCTGGGCGCTCTGGTCGGCTAGCTCCGGTTCACCCCCACAGGCGTGGGGACGGCTGCTGCCAGAGGCCCGCGTTATCCGTCGCGGTCGGTTCACCCCCACAGGCGTGGGGACGGCAGTTGAGGCGCTGATCTGTAAAGCGCCCGTTGCGGTTCACCCCCACAGGCGTGGGGACGGCACGGCAGCGGACGGAGATCGGCCAGGAGACGACGGTTCACCCCCACAGGCGTGAGGACGGCGGGGTTAAGCCGAACGTCATGACGATGCAGGGCGGTTCACCCCCACAGGCGTGGGGACGGCGGCCCCACCGCCGCTTCATCCGGCAACCCCACCGGTTCACCCCCACAGGCGTGGGGACGGCAGACGGCGACTGTTCGTGGGCGCTGACCCGCCCGGTTCACCCCCACAGGCGTGGGGACGGCGACTGGATAACGAACACCGTTTCATCGCGCCACGGTTCACCCCCACAGGCGTGGGGACGGCGCATCGGCTTCGGCCTCAGTGAGCGAAAATTGCGGTTCACCCCCACAGGCGTGGGGACGGCGCGATGGCGTCCAATCCGCTGGGCGCGGGCGGCGGTTCACCCCCACAGGCGTGGGGACGGCCTGCTCGGCCAGCAGGTAGAGGCGGTCGAGTTCGGTTCACCCCCACAGGCGTGGGGACGGCGGTATGACCTCCCGCGTGCAGGCCCTCCGCGCGCGGTTCACCCCCACAGGCGTGGGGACGGCGTGAACTTGCCGCTGATCTCGAAGTCCGCGCTCGGTTCACCCCCACAGGCGTGGGGACGGCCCTACCAGATGGGCGACGATGGCAGCGTGACGCGGTTCACCCCCACAGGCGTGGGGACGGCACGCGCGGCTATCACGTCGCGCTCGTGGACTTCGGTTCACCCCCACAGGCGTGGGGACGGCTTGCCGACATCCAGCTTTTGACCGGGCGCGACCGGTTCACCCCCACAGGCGTGGGGACGGCCTGGCGTGGTCGGTCGATGATATCACGACCGTCGGTTCACCCCCACAGGCGTGGGGACGGCTGAGTTTAGTCTCGAGTATGGGCTTCAACAAGCGGTTCACCCCCACAGGCGTGGGGACGGCACGTGCGGGGCGCTCGTGGCGGTCTCCATCATCGGTTCACCCCCACAGGCGTGGGGACGGCAGGTCGCGCCGATAGACATTGCGGAGCGCCAGCGGTTCACCCTCACAGGCGTGGGGACGGCGCCGACAAGCAGCTCCTCACGCGGCCACCACGCGGTTCACCCCCACAGGCGTGGGGACGGCTCGCCAGGCCGCGCGAAATAGAGATGGGCGCTCGGTTCACCCCCACAGGCGTGGGGACGGCTTGTTCTCGGTCGCGACGACCAGCGCCTCACGCGGTTCACCCCCACAGGCGTGGGGACGGCGACTCGCGGAGATACGCGACGCGCTTGAGGTCCGGTTCACCCCCACAGGCGTGGGGACGGCAGCGGGGAGATTCCGGCCACGCCCGCGCCCACCGGTTCACCCCCACAGGCGTGGGGACGGCGTCCACCGACAACAAGATGGGTGAGGACGGCACGGTTCACCCCCACAGGCGTGGGGACGGCAGAGAGAGGACATTGTAGCCCCGTGTCACGCTCGGTTCACCCCCACAGGCGTGGGGACGGCGGTGGCATCTCGCGCGACCTGTTGGCGCTCTTCGGTTCACCCCCACAGGCGTGGGGACGGCGGCGTGGGCGTGGCAGCCGGCGCGGGCACACTCGGTTCACCCCCACAGGCGTGGGGACGGCATGGCCCCACTCTGCCGCACGCTGCAAGCCTTCGGTTCACCCCCACAGGCGTGGGGACGGCGCCCGCTGGGCGTCGCCGCCTTCTCCTATTTCCGGTTCACCCCCACAGGCGTGGGGACGGCTACTCCTCCACGAGGTCATTGACAAGCGTGCTCGGTTCACCCCCACAGGCGTGGGGACGGCACGGCCTACCGTGGCGGCAAAGTATGGGGTGGCGGTTCACCCCCACAGGCGTGGGGACGGCACACGCACGCACTACGAGGACAAGATAGCTGTCGGTTCACCCCCACAGGCGTGGGGACGGCGCGTAGTCGCCCCACGCGTGCGCCCGCTTGTGCGGTTCACCCCCACAGGCGTGGGGACGGCGCGTAGTCGCCCCACGCGTGCGCCCGCTTGTGCGGTTCACCCCCACAGGCGTGGGGACGGCGCTGACACCTGCTCGACGTGAACGGGCAAACCCGGTTCACCCCCACAGGCGTGGGGACGGCAGGCGCACACTTTTCGTGCAGGAGGAGCGCTTCGGTTCACCCCCACAGGCGTGGGGACGGCGGACCGTCGCCGTTCCGTCCTGTTCCTCGGCTCGGTTCACCCCCACAGGCGTGGGGACGGCTGGTAATCAGTCCCGTCTCAGAAGCATGGATACGGTTCACCCCCACAGGCGTGGGGACGGCACGACGGGCAGGCCGGCCGCGAGGCGGGCCTCCGGTTCACCCCCACAGGCGTGGGGACGGCAGCGAAGAGCCTGGGTAATTGCTCATGCCTTACGGTTCACCCCCACAGGCGTGGGGACGGCTAGCCCGGCACCTGCGCGCCCGGCGCCTTGAACGGTTCACCCCCACAGGCGTGGGGACGGCGTTGGCCTGCGCCTCGCGGAGCGCCGCGCCGCCGGTTCACCCCCACAGGCGTGGGGACGGCGAGCCCTGTATCTGCACCGTGCCGCGCGCCGCCGGTTCACCCCCACAGGCGTGGGGACGGCGCCGTTGAGATGCCCGAGAGCGCCCATGTCCCCGGTTCACCCCCACAGGCGTGGGGACGGCACACCACGGGCCTCATGTAACGCCTCCGCCTTCGGTTCACCCCCACAGGCGTGGGGACGGCTGATACCACGGGCTCTCGATGATGCGCCGGCACGGTTCACCCCCACAGGCGTGGGGACGGCCAGTAGGCGTGCGCCGTAGCTGTCCATCAGGTCGGTTCACCCCCACAGGCGTGGGGACGGCCGTCCCGCCGATCAAGATGGGCCGCCACGTCGCGGTTCACCCCCACAGGCGTGGGGACGGCAGGGGCGATAAGCATTGGACGCGCCGCCAGCCCGGTTCACCCCCACAGGCGTGGGGACGGCGACAAAAGGACGATAGGCATCTAACATCTTTCCGGTTCACCCCCACAGGCGTGGGGACGGCATATCCGAAAAATGCCACGACGCATCTTCGTACGGTTCACCCCCACAGGCGTGGGGACGGCTAGGTTGCCACGGAAAAGAGATGGGTGGGTATCGGTTCACCCCCACAGGCGTGGGGACGGCAGCGCGAGGCCGAGAACTTCCTGCGCGAAGTGCGGTTCACCCCCACAGGCGTGGGGACGGCAGCTCAATATCAATCGCCTGACGCGACGACGACGGTTCACCCCCACAGGCGTGGGGACGGCGGGGATATCTTTCCAATATTCATCACTCATACCGGTTCACCCCCACAGGCGTGGGGACGGCCCCGCCTTGGGCTTGCTTGTCGTCGTCAGGCCCGGTTCACCCCCACAGGCGTGGGGACGGCGCACCGTGGTCACGGCCTCTCGGCTCGTCTTACGGTTCACCCCCACAGGCGTGGGGACGGCGATCACCGGGTTAGCCATCAGTCACCCTCACCCGGTTCACCCCCACAGGCGTGGGGACGGCCGACGCGCAACCGATGCCGGCCGCTGTCCTGCCGGTTCACCCCCACAGGCGTGGGGACGGCAAAGCTCCGTCGTCGTAGCCAAGATCAAAGGGCGGTTCACCCCCACAGGCGTGGGGACGGCTCCGCAACAACCACAACGCCGATTATCTGATCCGGTTCACCCCCACAGGCGTGGGGACGGCTGCTTGCACGCGCCGCCCCGGTACTGGAAGCTCGGTTCACCCCCACAGGCGTGGGGACGGCACGGTCCTGATAGCAGCGATGTACGCGGGGCTCGGTTCACCCCCACAGGCGTGGGGACGGCTTTCGCGTCGTCGTCCTCCGCGATACCCAGGTCGGTTCACCCCCACAGGCGTGGGGACGGCACCGTCCCGAGCGGCGGGCAGGCGGCCATCGACGGTTCACCCCCACAGGCGTGGGGACGGCTACGGCTTGACGGCGGCGGGCGCTTGCGCGCGCGCCTCCGGTTCACCCCCACAGGCGTGGGGACGGCTGTGGCGCGCGCGCGGCTGCTCAAGCCCATCCCGGTTCACCCCCACAGGCGTGGGGACGGCGAGCCCGTGGTATCAAGCGCGCTATGGGCACGTCGGTTCACCCCCACAGGCGTGGGGACGGCCGTGTTGACCGTGCGCCCGCTCGGAGTCACGTCGGTTCACCCCCACAGGCGTGGGGACGGCGAAACGCTGTTCAACCCGAGCGGCGGCGACAACGGTTCACCCCCACAGGCGTGGGGACGGCTATTGGTCGATCAGGGCCATGGTGCGCCCTCCTGGTTCACCCCCACAGGCGTGGGGACGGCTGCAACCCGCGCCCCACGGAGCTCGCCTACCTCGGTTCACCCCCACAGGCGTGGGGACGGCAAATGGTCGAAATAGCCATTGCTGTTTGTCTCCGGTTCACCCCCACAGGCGTGGGGACGGCGGCCTCTTTGGGCACGACCACTACCCCTACAGCGGTTCACCCCCACAGGCGTGGGGACGGCTTAGCGGTGATGCGATCTTGCAGACAGGTATACGGTTCACCCCCACAGGCGTGGGGACGGCTCAAGGTTCAGGCGCACCGTCGCGGCGACGGCCGGTTCACCCCCACAGGCGTGGGGACGGCGATGAGGCCGGGAACATCGGCGTCATTCCCAAGCGGTTCACCCCCACAGGCGTGGGGACGGCAGCGCGCCCACGCGCGGGATCGGCGACGCGTTCGGTTCACCCCCACAGGCGTGGGGACGGCGGGCACGTCAAGGACATGGATTTCGAGAAGCTCGGTTCACCCCCACAGGCGTGGGGACGGCGGCCAGCAGGAGGAGCCGCCGACCAGACCGGCCGGTTCACCCCCACAGGCGTGGGGACGGCGGCCTCACGGAAACCGTGCGGGAGTGGGGCATCGGTTCACCCCCACAGGCGTGGGGACGGCGATGTCATCAGTTGATTGGCCAAACTCCACGCCGGTTCACCCCCACAGGCGTGGGGACGGCCGGCGGCTTTTTCGTGCCGCGCGTCTGCCCTCCGGTTCACCCCCACAGGCGTGGGGACGGCTTCCCACGTCTGCCCAAATGAATGGCCGAAAACGGTTCACCCCCACAGGCGTGGGGACGGCAGCAGCGCCAAGACACTCTATGCGTTCCTGCTCGGTTCACCCCCACAGGCGTGGGGACGGCGACTTGATACGTCGTCCCGTTATGATCCCACGCGGTTCACCCCCACAGGCGTGGGGACGGCGTATTCTGAACGGAGCCGGTTCCGTTGGCGACGGTTCACCCCCACAGGCGTGGGGACGGCGCTCGGGCTGTGTATCTTTCTGCAGCGTTCATTGGTTCACCCCCACAGGCGTGGGGACGGCTTAATCGTTGCCATCGTTCGCCCCTTCCTGATCGGTTCACCCCCACAGGCGTGGGGACGGCCGGCTACCATTGAATGTGGTAGCCGAGCCTTTTCGGTTCACCCCCACAGGCGTGGGGACGGCGCTGATCCCTGGAGCGCGGCCAGTGCGACGATCGGTTCACCCCCACAGGCGTGGGGACGGCGGCACCATGGCCGCCTCGTCTACGATCACGCGCGGTTCACCCCCACAGGCGTGGGGACGGCTAGCACCTATGTCAATAGCTACAGCGCTGTATCGGTTCACCCCCACAGGCGTGGGGACGGCGGCCACTTCGTGGGTGGAAGCGGTGCGACGCCCGGTTCACCCCCACAGGCGTGGGGACGGCTATACCTGCCTCGCTTATGGGGCGCTGGGATGCGGTTCACCCCCACAGGCGTGGGGACGGCCGCACGAGGTCAAGTACGTCGGGGTGCATTAGCGGTTCACCCCCACAGGCGTGGGGACGGCGCTGTCCCCCTCGATCCACGCGGGCTTGCCGTCGGTTCACCCCCACAGGCGTGGGGACGGCTGAAGCGGAACCGTCGCCATCGTCAGGTGATCCGGTTCACCCCCACAGGCGTGGGGACGGCAAAGACGCCGAAGATGCGGGGACACAGCATAGCGGTTCACCCCCACAGGCGTGGGGACGGCGCGGCGCGGGCGTTGGCCTCGGCCTTGTTCATCGGTTCACCCCCACAGGCGTGGGGACGGCGAGTAGGACAGCCGTCCGCGTTTAGCAGATCTCGGTTCACCCCCACAGGCGTGGGGACGGCAAACGCGCCGTCGTCACGGGCGACGTGCCGAACGGTTCACCCCCACAGGCGTGGGGACGGCACCCATTAAATCGCGCGGGAATTAATGGTCTACGGTTCACCCCCACAGGCGTGGGGACGGCCACCATCATTGTGTGCGGGGAAGGGGTGCAGTCGGTTCACCCCCACAGGCGTGGGGACGGCACTGGCGTTAGGTTTGTATAACCTGACTCCGCACTTTGATGAGGGTCAGCCCCTCAAAATCGACGACGGAGCGGGTCGTATCCCCATAATATCTGATAGCGAAGCCTTGCTCGTTGTCGGCACTGTGCACCAACATGGCCCCACTGCCACCCGCCCCTGTGCTCGCGCTGCCGGACGCCGCGCGCCGCGTTCGCCGGGGCGCCACGTCGTCGCACACTTTGTCCCACAGCTTGTCGCGCACCATGGCCGAGACGTGACCGACGAAGACGCCGGGCCGCGTCTCCAGCAGCCACCGCGTCAACTCGCCACGCAGGCTCGCGGGCACCCGTTCCAGAACTAAGACGATCACGATGGTACCTCCTCTTCGTCGCCGTCGTGTCGTGCGCGGAGGTCGCTAGCTCTGTTGTAGCCTCCCGCGACCTCGCCCTGATCGTCGTCCCATAGGCCGCCGGGGGTGGCGTCATCCGTGTCGTAGTCCTCGTCGGGATTTGGCACGTTTCTGGTTCCCTCGTCGGGGGTCATGAGCCAGTGGATGTCGGGGACGATGCGCTGCAACAAGCGTTCGTCGCGGAAGGTGTCGCGGCAGGCCTGGCGCACGCGCCGTTCCAGGTTGTCCGTCCCCGTTGCCACCGTCTTAAATGATAGCGGGATGGTGAGGTCCGCCTTGTAGAGGTCGGCGATGTCGTAGACAAACGAGAGCATCTTGCCGGTATGGATGAAGCCGAGCGCCGGCGAGTAGCCTGCCGAGACAATGGCCGCGTGGCAGATGCCGTAGAGGCAGCTGTTGGCGCACGAGAGCGCGCGGTTGATGGGGTCAGCCGCTCCCCAGTCCGATGACTTGTAGGTACGACCCTGCCACGGTACGCTCGTCTCCTTGGCGGCCTGGGCGTAGGCGTCACGCACGCGCAAGCCCTCCCTACCACGCATCTGTTGCAGCGTCGCGTCCTCATGGATCGGGTCACCGAAGCGCAGTTCATACATCTTGAAAACAACGCGCATGCGCTTCCCCTCGTCGGAGCATAGGAGCGCCTGGCGCAACAGGCCGCGGGCCGAGCGCGTTTCGCCCATGCCCTGCGCGTAGAGACGCACGCCTTCCTCTCCGCCCCACAACACGAGGCAGCCGTTGTCGGCCAGTGCGCGGATAGCCGCGTGGGTCACGGTCGTGCCGGGACCCAGGATCAGCGTGGTGAGCCCGGCGCAGGGTACCGGCGTCTTGCCATCAAGGTCCTGGACGGCGATAGCTTTGCCCTCCTGGTCGACACGACAGTGTTCGACGTAGAGGTAGCTGATAGAGTCACGCACTTTGGGCAGGATGTGTAGATCTTTCATGGGTTCATCCCCCGAACGCGGGCCAGCGAGAGCAGGCCGAATCCGTACGCTTTGCCCGAGCCGATGCCAACGACGAGGGCGGCGCGCAGCAGGTTAGCGTCGGTCACGCGCAAGACGCCCCCGAAGGTGACGGCGCCGAAGGTGCGTGTGTCCGGCGGACCGTGTCCCACCACGCGCTGAACCAGACTGACCTGTACGGTAGGGGAGCCGTCGCCGCGCCTCATGAGATCGAAGCCGCTCTGCTCTCCCTTGCGTACGATCCAGCCTAGTTGTTCCTCTTCCGTGACCAGCACGACGCGGCGTCCGTTGCGCCGCGCGGGGTCTTTGTCTTGCCGGGGATCGACTTTCTTGGTCGGGTTGGCGTGCAGCTTAAAAGTCAGCATTTGTCCTGCCGTGAGCGCACTGTAGGACGCGGCAACATCCTTGATGTCCGCCTCTTTCAGGAGGTAGCGCGTGGAATGCCCCCTCAGCGTCCCCCAGTCTGGGTACGCACCGGACTGCACGAGCACGACAGGCAGTCCGCTGGGGCTTTCGTCCAGACGATAGAGCACCGAGAAGCGGCCGCGTGCTCCGTCTCCTGGCGCATTGTCTTCGCCGGTGTCCGGCGTCTCGCGTAGGTCGGGGAAGGCACGCAAAACGGTGCGGTGCAGGTCGCGGCAGTCGGCCAGGTCGCGCTGCACGGCGCGGTCTCGCGCATTAAGGATTAGACGTGAGAGATAGAGCGAAGCAGGTGTGGGCGCCGCGGCGCCCACACCTGGGGGTGCGGTGTCTGTCGTCATGATGCGGCGTCCTCCCGTGCGGGGCGTGGTCGCTCCGTGGTGCTAATGCGCACGTAGCGCACGTCATAGAGACGGTTGGCGGGATCGAACGAGACCGGCACGTCGCGGCGCATCTCGCGCGGGGAATACGCGTCGCCAATGGCGCCGGGGTCGGCGCCGTCGTCGATCACCAGGGTGATAGTGTCGATCTTGTCGTGATTACGCCGCTGTTGCACGGCGGGCGCGCCGCCCGCCGGGTCCGGTTCGACGTAGCTTTGCAACACGGACTCGACGGAGCCGTGTCGCAGCCCCGGCCCCCAGGGCGGCGCGTCGGGTAGGGGGATCGGTTCGCTGGGCACGAAGGCGCGGCGTCCCAGCGAGAGTGTCCAGTGGGGCGCCGCCAGCGCGGCGGCGAGCTTTTGGAGCAAGGCGAGGTCGCGGCTTTCCAGCCCTACCAGGAAGCGCGCGTCGGCCAGGTAGTAGCGGTGCGTCACGACCGTGCGTCTGTTCTTACCGCCGACCTCGGCCACACCGTAGAGGTCGTGGTTGCGGTTCGTTCCGTCGGCATGCTGTGTCCCGCCCACGGTGTGGTAGTCGACCTGCACGGAGCCGGGGGCGTCGATGCGCACACCCATGCGCAGCGCGGCAAGGTCGTCGATAGGCTCCTCGCGCGCACGCCCGAGTGCGGCGGCGAGCAGGCCGACCACGCCGCTCTTGGACGGTTCGCGTCCCGCCTCGCGTTCGTAGGCGAAGCGGCTGCGCGTGCCCCACGACTGCATCGGGCCAGCCAGCCGCAGCAGCAAGGTATAGAGGTCGTCAGAGGTGTGGTCCGCACTCATGACAGCACGGCTTTCATCGCCGCGCCGATCACGTCGTCCACGCCGTCGACGACCACCGGGGCCAGCGTGGTAAGCGGGGACGTCTCGCCGTCGTCGCCGTCCAGCATGCAGACCCACTTCCCGGCGATCTGCTTCTCACCGTACATCTTGGTCAAAGCGCCCCAATGCTTGTCGAGACCCTTGATCGAGTTGACCACGAGGCCGCCATCGCCGGTCGGAGGGACGGGCTTGACGAAGGCGTTGGCCAGCGACCATAGGCCGCGGTCGCGCACCACGGCCATGACGAGCGACGGCGGATTTTGTGCCCCCATGGAATTCTGCTTACCCGTAGGCACGGCGGTCACGGCGGCGCGCATAAAGGCTTCCACCGCGCGTCTCGTGAGGTCTACGTCCCCCCCTAGATTCTTGGCAAGCTGGTCCACGTCGAGGTTGAGGTAGCGGTAGAAGCAGGCCGAGCTAAACTCGATCGTGCCAAGCATGTCGGCGCCGGCGGTATCGTCCGGCTTTAAGTCGTCCACCGCGGTGTAGAAGTCGAACTCGACATTGGCGGCGTTGGTGGAGAGGGCGTGGGCCACCTGACACGAGCCTTCGACGTTGCGCTCCGGTAGATCGGCGATCATGCGGCCAAACAGGGCGAGGTCGGCGGCGCGTCCCCCGTCCAGCACCTTCTTAAAAGCGGTGGCGACGGGCGCATCGATGACAGGAGCGGCCGTCTTCGCGCGTCCCTTTCCCTTGGGCGGCGCGCCGCCCGCGAGGTCAGTCGCGGGGACGATGTCGCCCTTTAAGGCGTCCCAGTGTTCCAGGCAGAGCGCCGCGACGGCGTCTATCTCGCGGGCGCCTAAGAATAGGAGGTACTGCGTCTTATCGTTGCCCTCCAGCCTCAGCCCAGCAGCGGTGATGGCCGCGCGCGCCACGGCTTCGGACTCGGCGAGATCCTTGCTGTACTCGCGCGTGAAGCGGTCGCGCAAGGTTTCCATCAAGCGTTTGGTGCGCGATGCCAGGTCGTCGGGCTGGAGCAGGCTGTCGCTCTTCATGACCTCGCGCATGGCGCGCTTGAAGCACTGCGAGGAGACGCGGGCGCGGCGGTAGCCCCCGAACTCGCAGTCCTTGGGTGAGCCGGTGTCGTCGCGGTTGAGGTTATTGGGCGCGAAGTTCTGGAGGATGTGAAGTTCAAGCAACATGCGTCAGTTCTCCTTATACGTGTGACGATCGTGGATATCGTTCCTCGTTCGTTAGGTCGCCGGGTCGCGGGCGGGAAAGTGGATTGCTCGTGACGGGACGCGCGGGTGAACGTGTTCTGCTCTAGGTGGCAGGGCAGAGGTCAGGCGTCGCCCGCCTCCCCGTCGTTGGGCAGGCTGTCGCCCGCCTCCCCGTCGTTGGGCAGGCTGTTGGGCGCCGGGGCGGCATCTTTCCACCGCGGAGACCAAAAGTCTTGCGCCCAGCGGCGTTGGACCGGCCGCCCGGCCCAGCCCCAGGCACCGAGGTCCAGCAGCAACTGTACCCAGTTAATGCGCGTATCGCTGCTCTTCAACAAACTAACGGCGTGGCGGAGGTGTGTGGCGAAGCTCTCGCCGTCGTCGTCGGCGTTGAGCAGCGCCACGAAACGCCGTTCGACGGGTTTGTCGAGGCGCCCGCCGTCCTGCTCGTCGTCGCCTTCTTTCATGCTCGCGCCTCCGCGCGCGGCCCCCTGGTTAAGCGCCAGAGAGCGCATCGACGCGCCGAACGTCTGCGGCTTCGTGCCCGGCCACGCGACAGGGTAGAGTGCGAACAACGAGGCCGTGAGGTAGTACGGCGGTTCTTCTTGGGGCCTGAGGTGCGCGGGCAACATCCGCACGATGTAGGGCAACATCTTGAGGTCGTCGCCGGGAGCCTTACCCAGCCCCCGACGCAGCGCGGCCAAAGCGGCGCGGTCGCCTTCATGCTCAGGGGTGGGGACAAGCGCCTCCAATCGATGCACGAATGTCCAGGCGTTGTTCTCTCGTGTCGCTGGCTGGCTCAGGGGTGTCTCGGTCGTCATCATCTTCTCCTTCCTGTTGTGCTAGCGCGTTCCGGTCGGCAGCTGCTGGTGCGACAATGCGCGGCGTCTCTGCGCGCCGTAGGGCGAGAGGGCTTTGCCCATGTAGGCACGGCGGGCGTGGGCGCCGAGCGCCACTGCTTTAAGGGCGCGCGCTGACCCGTCGAGGCCGTTGGTCACGCTCTCGAAAGCAGTGCGCCCGGCCAGGTCTAGCGCGTCTGCCCAGCGGTCGAGTTCGGCGCCCACGTGGTCCTTGAAGCGCACGTCATAAGATGCCCTGTCCTCCTTCGGCCTTTGCGCCAGAGGCAGCGCCAATAGAAAGCGTGCGAACGGTTCGTCGAGAGCCGCCCAGTAGATGCGCTCGACGCCGAGGCTCTGCGCCAACCCGTTGACGTCCGCCGGGAGCGGCTGTCGCGCATTCGTGTCGTCGGCGTCGGGGGCGATCAGTAGCTTGGCCAATGCGCGCGTACTGTCGCGGAGAGCGCGCCCCGCGTTCTCCGCCAGCGTGAGCGCCGTTCTGAGTTCGGAGAACAGCGCTTTGCTGTGCTCATCCGTCGCATCGAGGTAAGCGAGCGGCAGCGGCAGGCGCTCGTGATGCCAGGCCAGCACTTTAGCCTGGTCGGAGCGCATGCCCAGCGCGTCGAGCGGCAGCGCGGACAAGCCGAGCTTATGCGGTACGCGCAGATCGTCGAGCCACTGCAAGGTCTGGGGGCGCCGCGGCTGTTTATCGCCGCCCGCAGCGAAGATCGTCATGCTGTCGCGCCAGAGCGCCCGTTCGTCTCGAAAAACGAGTGGAGGATAAACCTCTTGCCCTTCGTCCGGCTTGGCCTTCTCGTTGTAGGAAAAGGCGACCATCGTTTCTTCGTGTCTGCGCTCGAAGCCCTCGCCAAAAGGGTGGCCTTTCATCGCGGCGACGCGCCGCACGACGACGTTTCCTTCCGGTGTCCGCGTGGGAAACAAACAGACGCGCCGCGACTGCCAGGTCACGTAGTCGAGGTAGCCCTTGGGGCGCCGCGGCTTGGCCGTCGTGGGATCGTTGGCACCGCGCTCCCATGCAGGCGCATCGTCATCATCCTGCTCATCGCGCGGGTACTGCACGAGGTTGAGCAGCAACGTCTGCCAGAGGTTGGCGCCGCGCACCAGCACCACGGCGCCCTTGACCAACGGGCCGGCTGACGCCGATTTATAGATTTTGGGGTCCAATCCTTTCTCGTACGAGATCAGGCCGCCGACGGCGTACGCCTGGAACGCGACAAGGTAGCGCGCTGCCTCCGCTGGCGAGAGGCCGCCGGCGTCCGCGCCACGCCCGTGGTCGAACAGCAGCACGGCGTTGCCCGTGTTGGCATGCTCGTGGGTTAGCTTAGCGATAGAACCGGCGTACTCTTCGTCGATCTTCACCTGGTAAAACGGCTTTTCCTTGTCAAACAGGTTGAAGCGCGGGCGCACCGTGTCGAGGTAGGCGTTGAGCCGGGCGACATCTGCTTTCTCGGCGTCCCATAGGTCCCACCAGGCGTCGTCGTCGGTCGGGCCAAAGACACGATGCATGATGGCGAGCAGCAGCCGGTAGAGCGAGATCGTAATGAGCGGCGATGGTGAGGTCAGTTCGACGACCTCGTGTGCATGCTCCACTATTTCCTTGAGACCAAGGTCTGCCGGTCGAGGTTGTGCCTTTCCATCAGGGGCGCGCATCAAACAGCGCAACCAGGGTTCGTCGAGCAAGTTGAACGGGGGGATGTCTTGGTCGGTCATCAAGCCTCCTTAATGGTCCAAAGAACGGTCGAGGGTCGCCGGGGACATGCCGTCACTCTCCTTCCTCATCGTCAGGTAGAGATTGCCTGGCCTGGGCGCCGATCAAGAGACCGCGTCCATCCTCAAGCCGCAGCGCAATTGCGTTGTCGTCGGCGCCGACGACAGCGGAGCCGTCGCGCGGGTCGAAGACGAGCAAGCGGTACGGCCGCAGTAACGACGACGTTTTCCAGCCGGCGGGAAGATAAGCGGAAGCGCCAGGGGCATCGGGATCGCCGAGTCGCCGGATAAGACCGAAGTGCGTCACCTTGAGCGAACGGCGCAACAAGCACTCGGTCGTCACCACGTCGGGGGCATGGTTGATGTCGTAGGGTTTTTGGCCCTCGCGGTCAAACGACGGGTTGGTCGCATCGCCCCAGAGGCAGATCAGCCCGATAGAGGGTAGGGCCAGACGGGTGACGGCCTGAGCCGCGGGATGCAATTCCGGGGCGTCTTCTTGACGCAAGTGCCCGGCGAGCTTGTCGAGCGGTTTCTTTTCTTTAGGTTTCAAGATGACGCGGATTTTGCCCTGATATTTGTCCTTTCCCTTTTCGTCCTCCAGCTTCGCCAGGGTGTGCTCCCAGGCAAGACGCCATGCTGGCCCTGGTAAGTCCGGCTCCCCATCACCGTAGACGACCTCGATCAGAGCGTCGATGTCGCCGGGCACGACGATCCGTGAGCGGTCGCGTACGAGCAGCCATGTCCGTAGCAGAACGTGATTGGAGTAGACGATAGATTTCTCGCGATGCGCGAACAACGGTACGCTGTCGCCGTCGACCTCAGGATCGCAGAGCCAGAGCGTGGGCTGCTTCAGGCCGGCGGGACGCTCACGTTGGTGCCGGTGCAGACGCCCAATGCGTTGTAACAGCAGGTCGATTGGCGCGAGGTCGCTGACCATGAGGTCGAAGTCTAGATCGAGGCTCTGCTCGATAATCTGTGTGGAGACGAGCACGGAGCGAAAGGGGCGCTTCACCGGTTCGGGAGCCTCTTTACCCTCTACCTCGACTTTTCCATCAGGCCGGCCATAGGCAATGAGGGCCTTCTGTTCGCGGTCTTGGCGTTGCTCGTAGGGCATACGTGCGTGCAGCAGCGTCAGATCAGGGGCGTCGGCATGACCGGCGAAGTCCGCCGCAAGGGCTGCGTAGACTTCCTGCGCCCGGCCCACTGTGTTGCAGATCACGGCGGCGCAGCCGCCCTCGGCCAGTTCGGCGCGCAGCCGCGTCGCCAATGTGAAGGGGGTACCGGCCTTGACAGTGGTCTCGGATGGGTTGAGGTGCAGTAGGTGCAGGTCTTTACAGGAGCGCGCGGATGTCGTGACCGGCTCTACACGCACCACGGCCCCTGGCGTCTCCACCCAGGCCACGCGTGGATAGAGTACAGTCTTGATGGGAGCCTGTTCGTTACACGTCGTGCCCGTGGCGCCCTCGATAAAGGCGGCGATGAGTTCGTCGCGCCGGCGCGTGGGCAGCGTTGCGGAGAGTAACACGACCGAGCAGCCCAGCGCGCCAAGCCAGGCCAGCAACCGCGCCAGCAGGACGGACATGTAGGTGTCATAGGCATGGACCTCGTCGATGACCACCACCTTGCCGCCCAGTCCAAACAGCCGTACGAACACATGCTTGGAGGAAAGCACGGCCATCAGCGCCTGGTCCACCGTGCCGACACCGAAGGGCGCCAGCAGCCCTTGCTTGCGGTGAGTAAACCACTCCGCAGCCACGACGGACGGCCCCTTCTCGCTCTCTCCCACCCGGCCATGTTGACTCTGGAAATCCGGGTCGCCGTCGGCGTCGACACCGGAGAGAGTAAAGAGCTTGGCCCCTTGTTCTTTCAACAGCCGGAACTCTGCCGAGAGATCGGCGTGGCCATGCAGCAGTTGCAGCAGCACCGCGTCTTTATCCTTGTAGCGACTCTCCAGGTATGTGCGTACACGGCCAAACATCTGGTTTGATGTCGCTTGGCTGGGCAGGCCGATGTATGAGCCGGTCTGCCCGCGCGCGGACGCCCAGTGGTCGGCCAGATACAGGGCGGCCTCGGTTTTACCCTCGCCCATGGGCGCCTCGATCATGGCCAGAGTAGGACCAGCCTCCACACCGGCGACGCCGGCTGCCAAAGCGGCGACTTTCTCCTGCACCGGCGCCAGTTCCTTGATGAAGGGGAAAAGCACGCTCAGGGTCAGTGGCGTCAGCGGCGCCGCCGCCGCGAGATGGCTTTTCCAGCCCAGCGCCGTCATGGCCTGTTCCACCGTCGCCCGTGCACCAACCATGTACCTGATAGGGTCGAGCGTAGGCGGCAGGGCGCCGATCTTGTACATATCGGGGACAAAGTACGTGAAATAATCTTTGTTAGAGCCGATCCAGTCGGCCACGGAAACGAAACCAGCCAGCCACATAGCGGCGGCGTTGTCGACGGTGCGCGGCGGCGTCAAGACCGGAGGATCGAAGAGCACGGCCAGCGCCTCCCGCAGTGTCCTCCGCGCGTCGGTCCAGGGATAATCGCCCAGCGTTTTGTCGTCGAAGCCGTCGACCACGCCTATACCGTGAAAGCGTCCGTGGTGCCCGCCCACGGCCATGGCGATGGCGCCCGCGACCTTTTCCGGCAGGTTGTACGCTTTTACGAGGTCGCTTTGCAGCATGTGCTGTGAGACCGCGCCGTGCGATACTAGCGTACTATCGGGCAGCGGATTAGCAGGATTAAAGAGGCCACATGCTTCTATATGCGTGCGCAGACAGGCTGGTGTTGCTTTGCGAAATTGGAACGGTGGGCATGCTTTGCCGACATCGTGCGTCGCCGTGATAAAGGCGAGCCAGCACCCCGTCGCCTCATCATCGGGCAGACCAAGTGCCGTGGTGATCCTTTTCTTGGTCCAAGGCGAGACGGCGTCGCGCCAGACAGCTTCGGCAGCCACGCCGACGTCGATCAGGTGACAGATCAGCGGGTGATAGGCCGAAGGGCTGTCGGACCGTCCTAGCTTGGCCCAGAGGCAGTGCAGTGACGCCAACCTCGGCGGCAGCACCCGTGGTGCAGTTGCATCGATCATTGGTGCATCTCCTTACCGAGATGGTCGTCGGACGGATAGTAGTCGAGGGTGCGGAGCAGCGTCTCGCGCACGAGGGCGCGTAGAGCTGGTGGCTCTACCGCGCGGCAGCGCGGACCGTACCAGACGATCCAGCGCACGAACTCCGGCGTGAGCGGCGTCGTCAGCGTCGCTTTCACCGTTCCATCGAACTGAACGACGAAATCGATAGTCTCCAGGCGGTGCTCTTCCTGGACCCAGCGCCCTCCTTGTTGGTCGAACAGAAGCTCCACGAGAATGGGGTTGCCGCCGAGGCCGCGCAAAGCGCCCCAGCCCTGTGAGCGGTACGCGGCGATATCGAAGCCCGCCGGGACAGCGTACGTTGTATCGAGCAATGTAATGGACTGGACGCGGTCGATCTTGAAGTCGCGTACGCCTTGGCGCAGGTGATCGAACGCGGTGATCAGCCACGAACGTTCGTATGGATAGACGGCGAAGACCTCGATCGTGCGTTCGCTCAGTTCGCCCTTGCGTTCGCCCGTGGCGTAAACCATGTGGGCTTGCCTGCTCTCAAGACGAGCTTGCTGGACCGTTTCCAGCACGGCTTGCCGCTGCCTGTCGATGCGCGTGTCTTTTTCGCGCGACGCCAACTCGCGTTGCAGCATCGGCCGCCCCTGCGCGGGAACGGCGTCCATCAACCGCGCGAGCGCCGCGCCAAGGCTGGCCGTATCGATGTCGCCCCGATCGCGCGCCAGTTCCGCCGCCAGGGTCAAGGCCAGCACGTCGGGCAGCGAGAGTAACACGGACGGCAAGGCGGGCGTCTGCGTGAAAGAGTAACCGGCGGTCTTAGACTGGGTGATCTCGTAGCCGAGCCCACGCAGCATCTCTAGGTCGCGGTCGATCGTCCGTTCGGCCACCTCGAACTCGCCGGCAAGGCGTACCCTGCTCCATTGACGCGGCTGGCTGGTAATGCGACCGGCGATCTTGAGGATACGCCCTAGTTTCGTCGTCTCCGGGGCCTTGCGCTCTTGCATGTCCGTGGCGGAATCCACATCGTCGTCCATACTCCTCCCTTTGGCCTCTACGTCGTCAGCCGACGGAATGGCGACTATGTACAGACTACTGTAGGTGCGCGACAGCAGTGTGTCGCGCCAAAATCTCTTTCGAGAATTTATACGCACCTGCTGCCGCGCGATGTATGTTCGTCGCGCGGTAGCAGACCCGCGACGCTGTTACCGTAGAGCAGTGTCGCGGACGACTCGGTCTTCGGTCGCCAGCCCGAAAACTACAGCCAGGTGAAGAAGGCGACGACCTTCATGCGCTGGCATCGGCCAACACGGTTCGTCAAGAAGCGAGGCAACTGGAACACATGCAACGTCAGGTGGAGAAGGAGATGTTGGGCAGCCGTCAGGACGACGTGGGATAGCCATAGATAGACCTTTCCAGCTGGCCATCCATGATAAAATAGAGGAGCCAGCTTTTTCAGGGGTGGCAATTGCCAGGCATTTTCCTGGCACACGAGGCGTCGCCTAGCCGGGCGGCGTCTCGTTGCATTTAGGGTAGCACTGCCTTGCTTTGTCTGTAAACATAGAGATGCTTCGCATACATACTTACCAAAAATTTGACGTAGCTCTAATATGCGGTTCTCCCCCACTATAGTGGGGACGTTGCTGAATACTCAGCGTGATGCATCGCACACGTACGGTTCACCCCCACAAGATGAGGAGAGGCATCACTATTTCTAGGATACTGATTATTGCCTCTAATCTACCAGCTATTGATTGGTGTCCTGGCTACCGTGGTCATCCATGCAACGAAAGGTTATAATCCGTTGCACGGATGACCACGGTAGCCAGGACAGCCCTGGTCTGTCACGCTGGGCCATAAAGAAGCGGCCCAACTCTCGTCGGGCCGCTCGGTCAAGGTCCTGTGACCGATGATCCTGTGCATGGCGCTGGCCCTAACCGGCACACGTAGAGGGAGACACACATGGCGCTCCCTGTGGCTCACAACCCTGGTCTTCTTGCCGGCGTGCACATGGATCTCGGTGGTCTGGCCTCGCAATTCAATGGTCCTCGATAGCCGGCCCACCCACCGGTGGGCGCCGTCAATCGACCTGAAAAACTCCGAAGACGACGTGTGGTTTTTTGCGTGCGTACATGGGCAAGTACCCCTTTCCACACTGCACGATGAGCCGTGCTTTTACAACGCTGTACAGAGCCTCATCGCTACCCGTATGCTATCCTGCGCGGATTTTCCTGTCAAGACCTCCGTCTTGTCAAAAAGGGTTGAGGAGGGGTCGCCGATCACGCCGCGTCCAATTGGGGGGTGTACCCCTCTCTGGTGGGGTGTCGGCAATGACAGACCGGGTCACCCTTCATGACAACGTCGTGCTAAACGGGGGTGAGCGGGGTGCAGGGCTGGTGCAGGGCGAGCAACGCAGCGTGGCCGGCGGCGATGGCGGCCAGGGCCGTATACAAACTATGGAGGGTGCGTCTCACGGTGGGGGGGCTGGACGGGCGGGTGAGCGGCAAGATGGCGACTCTGCGCGGCGGCGCGGTCCTGGACGGCGGCGGGTGACGACGAGGGCGAGCGTGACGGCGGGATTGACGTTGCAGCCGGAGATGTCGCCAAGGGCGTAGACGAAGGCGGCGAGGGCCAGGAAGAAGGTGCCGACAAGTTCGGCCAGGGCGGCTTGCCACGTCGTCCGCTTCCGTAAGTCGCCCATCGCGCTGCTCCTTCGTCTGCGTGGGAGGGCCACGGTGCGGCCCGCGCGCCCGCCCAAAGGGGGCGGTGCGGGATGTCTAACGTAGGTTCCATACCACTGTGACGGGGATACGCTGCTGTCTCGCACTCATTCCTGGGCGTTGGACGGCGCGCCTATGCCACGGTTTCATGTGCGCGCCATGGAGGGGCGTGTGGACCACCGCCTCGACGGCGGCGAGCTGTACCCGTCGCTGGGGAGCGCACTAGCTAGGCCGGCGAGCGGCGTGCCAAGGCGGTGCGTGCGCGCGACGGCCAGGGCGTCGGGCTGGCGGCGTCGGGGGATCGTGCGCGCGTGGCCCCATTGTCGCGGTGGCGATGGGCCTGGACGGGGGCGGGTGGCCGGCGGATGCGGTCGTCGGTCAGGGCAGGGTCACGCGTGTCCGGCGGGGTCGGCGCGCAGACGACGGCTGAGGGCGGCGCCGTCTTGGCCGGGCATATGGGCGTCGAGCAGGATCAGGTCGGGGTGGACGGCGCGGGCGAGGGGCAGGACGAAGTCGCCGACGGCGGCGTGGACGTGATAGCCTTCCATTTCGAGGAGGTCGCTCAGGAGCGCCACGATCTCCTGGTTGTCGTCCACGACGAGGACACGTCCGGTGGGCATCATCTCGCTCCTCTTCCACGCTGTACGCGCCGCGCCCATCTGGCGACCCAGCGCTATCTATCGGCCACCCGCCCTATCACTGATGGGTCGTTAGTGTGTATACGCGGCCGATGGAGCGTTGGATCAGCGGTGCTGCGGCGACGAGGACACGCTATCGCGTTCAGACCGTTCGGTGAGGTGGTCAGGCCGTGCGGGAGGATGAGACTGACACGACGTGGGCGCGGCGACATGACCATGCCCGTGGGTCTCCCGCGTCGTTGCGCCGGACTCACGCCGACGGTGATCCGTCACATCGGAGTGGGTGCGTCGGAAACGTCAGCGTACGTATGCCGATCCGCACGTTGTGTCACAGGTGCGGCGCCAATCCACGCGCGATGCGTGCACGTCGCTCGCGTCTACGGCGTCGCCCGAGCGGGCAGTATGAGCGGGGACGAGGATGCGTTGCCCCATCAACAGGGCGCGTCGTGCGGGATGGGGCAGCACCCGTGACGCATCCAGCGCACCATGTGTGGCGCATGGCGCAGCGCCTGATCGTGGTGGCGGAGTCATGTCCAGGATCGTGGCTGCGCGTAAAAGTGGGCAAATAGGGGACGTGGTCACGGAGACAAACCGATGTCGCCACCACGATCAGCGACGGTGACGCCTTATCCTCAGGCGATGCGGTTGCCCGTCACGGCGCGCAGGATGGCGATCAGGATGCACGCGCCGATGAAGGCGACGATGAGCGAGCCGATGAACCCGAACGAGGCGTTGGGGAGGAGCAGGTCCACGAGGAACCCGCCGATGAGCGCCCCGATGAGGCCGACGATGATGTCGCCGACGAGCCCGTAGCCGCTGTGTACCCCCCGAGGGGCTGCTAGGGAGCTGTCTCCGCATCTCCGCCCCCCGGTAGGGTACCGCCTTCATCTCCTGGGAACTTTCCTGTGGCGCACCCGATGGAGAGAGGGCTATTGCGGTATGCTGGCGAAAAGTGCTAGCATAAGTAGACGCACGGAGACCGTGCAAAACACGCGATGAGGAGTGTGGCAGAAGGTGGTGCGAGCAAAAGATATGACGACGACATTGACAACAGCGCCCAAGAAGCGGACCACCCTTGACCTCCCCCCGGCGCTACTGCAACGGACGGATGAGGCGGTCAAGCTGGGTATCGCCAGCAGCCGCAACAACCTGATCGCGGTGGCCGTGCAGGAGTATCTGGACGCGCTTGATCGCGCCGCGTCGATCGACGCCCGCTTTGCCGAGATGGACGAAGACGCGCGCTACACGCAGATACACCTGGAGTTGGCGGCCGGCTTCGCCGAGAGCGACGCCGAGCCGCTCGTCGTCGACGCCAGACCCGCGACGGTCGACACCAGGCCCTTGACGGTGGCGGGGGGTGGGCCATGAAAAGGGGAGAGGTCTATCTCTATCCGCTGGGCCAGCGCGACGGCGCCGGCTATGAACCATTGGTCCCGGTGGTCGTGCTCACGCGCGACGCCATCAATAGACACGGACCGGTCGTCGTCGTTGCGCCGGTCCTGGAGTGCGGCCCCGCGCCGCGTCCCTACCCCAGCGATGTCATGGTACACGCCCCCGAGGGCGGGCTCACGACTGACGGGCTCATCTTGACCATGCAGCTGCGCGCGGTCCCACGCCACAAGCTCAACCACCCGCTCGGCGTCCTGAGCCCCGCCCTCGTGGCCGAGGTCGACCGTGCGCTGCGCATCACGCTCGATTTGGAGGAGGACTAGCTGGTAGCCATTAGCCGTCAGCTTTCAACTGACAGCCACCGACGGCACATGAGATCACGAGCACAGATGGCAGCTCCCCGACTTTCCGGTCAGCCACGTCAATCAGCCGCAACATAGCTGACGGTTGACGGCTTATAGCGAGAAAACCCAAGCAGAAAAAGGGCTGGACTTGTCCTCGACTCTATTTCGTTGAGAGAGCAAGGCCGGCCTTTGTGTTTTTAGCGATCAACACTTAGCTACCAGCCGTCAGCTTTTTGCTTATCGACGGCTAGCAGTCTGTCGGAGAGAATATGTTTTGCCGAGAAAAGGCGTACTTGGAAGGCGTTTCAAGGCCAAAAGAGGGGCTGAAAGCGTACCATTGCCCTCCCAGAGCGCGACAAACAGGTCCAAGAAGTCTCTCTCCGACAGGCTGCTAGTGACCGCGCGTATGCCAACTCCTATGCAATCACGGAAAAGCTGATAGCTGTCAGCTGATAGCTGATAGCTGTCAGCTACAGGGGGTATCCATGGCAACAGACATCAGAGCACGATTGGACGCGTTCCGGCAACAACAGCGTGACCTCGCTTGGCAAGGCACTTTTGACGATTATTTCACCATTGTCACCACGAATCCTAAGGTCGCGCAACTGGCCCACGCCCGCGTCTACGACATGATCATGCAGGACAGTGTCGAGGAGGGTCCCGATGGGATACCGCGCCACCAGTTCTTCGCGCACGAGTTGTTCGGCCTGGAGAAGCCGGTCGGGCAAATCGTGGAGTACTTCTCCGCCGCCGCCAAGCGCCTGGAGCCCCGCAAGCGCATCCTGCTGCTGATGGGCCCCGTCGGCGGCGGCAAGAGCACCGTGGCAACCCTGCTGCGCGAGGGACTGGAGCGCTACACGCGCACGCCCGAGGGCGCCCTCTACGGCATCGCCGGCTGCCCCATGCACGAGGAGCCGCTGCACCTCATCCCCAAAGAGGTGCGCCAAGAGGTGCGCGAGGAGCACGGCCTCTACATCGAGGGCACGCTGTGCCCCTCCTGCGCCTACCGCCTCAAGACGGAGTGGGACAACGACATCTATCGCGTCCCCGTCGAGCGCATCACCTTCTCCGCGGAGACACGCGTGGGGCTTGGCACCTTCGCGCCCAGCGACCCCAAATGCGTCACGGGGGATACGATCCTGCTGACCGACCGAGGGATGCTGCGCTTCGACGAGCTGCAGGCCGAGGTCGGCGCGGCCGAGGATGCGTTCGCGCCCCTGACCCTTGGAGTGGTCGGACGCAAGGGGCCGGAGACAACATCGCGCTTCTACAACGGCGGCGTCAAACCGACGCGCTGCCTGCGCACGCGCTTCGGCTACGAACTGGAAGGGTCGCACGTCCACCCGGTCTTGACCATCCGCGACGGCGAGGAGCAGTGGGTCAGCCTCGCAGACATACAGGTGGGCGACCGTATCGCCCTGCAACGCGGTAGCGGACTCTTCGGCGCCACGACGGCGCTGCCGTCATTCTGCTATGCGAGGCCACGAAGTGGGGGAGGCAATATAGGGATGACCTTCCCGGAGTGCATCGACGCGCGTCTGGCGCGGCTCCTGGGCTACATCGTCGCGGAGGGCTCGCTGACGGATACCGCCCTCTGGATCACGAACGGCAACCGCCGCGTGCTCGACGACATTCACTCGTTGTGCGCGCAATTGTTCGGCGTACGCCCCAAGGACTATGGCAAGGCGGACGGCTCGTGCTCAAGCGTCACGATCTCCTCGATCACGTTGGTGCATTGGCTGGAAAACGTCTGTGGTATCACGCGGAGAGCGGCCAACACGCGCATCCCGCGCGTGGTCATGACGGCGCCGCGCCCCATCGTGCTGGCCTTCCTGGAAGGCTGGTTCTGGGGCGACGGCACGGTTAGCAGCCGCACGGGCCTCGAGAGCAACCGCTTCAAGGTGGCGACGGCTTCGCGCGAGATGGCGCGCCAGGCTCAGGTGATTCTGCTCAACCTCGGCATCGTTTCCGCGCTATACAAAGAAACCATCCAGCAGCGCGACACGGCCTACTCCGTGGTCGCGACCGGCGACGGCGTCGTCGATCTACTCAATCTCATTCCATCGCTGCAAGAGAAGAGCACCGATGGGCCGCGCATCGTCGCCAAACGGCAGCACGGCAACGTCGGCGCTATCGCCGGACTGCAGCCGCTGGTGCTCACGGCGCTGCGAGAGGTAGCGGCCGTAGGCGGCAAGACCAGCCGGCGCGACGACCGCTACGCGATCGCGCCCACCACGACGTGGGGCCGCGACATCACACCGCAGGTGCTAGAACGATTGGTCACGGAGAGCGTGGCTATCCTTGGCTGCGAGACGCCGGCGCTGGCGCGGCTGCGCGAACATGCCCGCTCGTCGCTGCTGTGGCTCGAGGTGCGGGACATTGAGGAGAAGACGGCGCACGTGTACGACCTGACCGTCCCCGGCAGTCACTCCTTCTGCGCCAACGGCTTCGTCAACCACAACAGCCAGGACGTGTCCGAACTCGTCGGCTCGATCGACCTCTCTACCATCGCCGAGATCGGCGTGGAGAGCGACCCGCGCGCCTATCGCTTCGATGGCGAATTCAACGTCGCCAACCGCGGCATCGTTGAAATGATCGAGTTATTAAAGTCGGATGAGAAGCTGCTCTATTCATTGCTCACACTAACGCAAGAGCAAAACATCAAGACGGGTCGCTTCTCGCTGATCTACGCCGATGAGGTGGTGCTGGCGCACACCAACGAGAATGAGTTCAAGGCCTTCGCCGGCAACCCCAAGGCCGAGGCGCTGCACGACCGCATCATCCTGGTCAAGGTGCCCTACAACCTGCGCGTCTCCGAAGAAATCAAGATCTACGACAAGCTGCTCGCCTCCAGCAATCTATCGGGCGTGCACATCGCCCCGCACACGCTCAACGTGGCCTCGATCTTCGCCGTGCTCTCGCGCCTGGAGCCCTCCAAGAAGGCCAACATGACGGCGATGAAGAAGCTCAAGCTTTATGACGGCCAGGACGTCGAGGGCTGGAAGACCAAAGATGTCAAGGAACTGCAGGAGGAGGCGCAGCGCGAGGGCATGGATGGCATCTCGCCGCGCTACATCATCGACCGCCTCTCCAACGCGCTCATCCGCAACGACGTGAGCTGCATCAACCCCATCAACGCCCTGCGCGCCCTGCGCGACGGCTTCGAGCAGCACACCTCATTCAACCGCGAGGACCGCGAGCACCTACTCAACCTCATCGCCGAGACGCGCCACGAGTACGACGACATCGCCAAGAAAGAGGTGCAGCGCGCCTTCGTCTACGCCTTCGAGGAGTCAGCCAAGACGCTGCTCAACAACTACCTCGACAACGTGGAGTCCTACTGCCGCAAAGAGAAGATGCGCGACCCGCTCACCGACGAGGAAGTCGATCCCGACGAGCGGCTGATGCGCTCGATCGAGGAGCAGATCGCCGTGACCGAGAACGGCAAGGGCTCCTTCCGCGAGAGCATCCTGATGGCCATGGCCTCGCTCGCCCGCCGTGGCAAGAACTTCGAGTACACCTCGGATGAGCGCCTCAAGGAGGCCATCGAGAAGAAACTCTTCGCCGATCTCAAGGACGTGATCAAGATCACGACCTCGTCCAAGACGCCCGACGCCGAGCAACTGCGGCGCGTCAACGACGTGGTCGACCGCATGATCCGCGACAACGGCTACTGCGTCGTCTGCGCGCAGGAAACGTTGCAGTACGTCGGACAACTACTCAATCGCTAGTGACTAGTGTTTAGTGTTTAGTGACTAGAAAGACTAAACACTAGTCACTAAACACTAAACACTTTCACAGGGGGCTAGACATGGCGCCAACAATCACACTCGGCCAGCAGGACTGGTCGCTACACCGCAAGGGTCCCAAGGACCAGGCTCGCCACCAGGAGAAGGTGCGCGAGGTCATCAAAGGCAACCTGGGTGACATCATCGGCAACGAGTCGATCATCACCTCTGATGGGCAGAAAATCGTCAAGGTGCCCATCCGTTCGCTCGAGGAGTACCAGTTCCGCTTCGACCCTTTCAAGCGCGAGGGCGTCGGCCAGGGCCAGGGCGACTCGCAGCAGGGCGACGTCATCGGCACGCTGCCGGGGCAGCAGCCGGGGCGAGGCCGCCAGGCCGGCAACGAGCCCGGCGTCGACTACTACGAGGCCGAGTTCACCGTCGACGAGCTCGCCGAACTTGTCTTCGCCGACCTCGGCCTGCCTAACCTCAAGGACAAGGGCAAGCGCGAGATCCCGTCCGAGAAGATTATCTTCA
>JAABUW010000527.1_pt1 | contig 74603 bp, 26 predicted proteins | sample 5560081 | NCBI WGS metagenome assembly JAABUW01 (sample SAMN10711882, study PRJNA513363) | rock metagenome | isolation source: Antarctica rocks | place: Antarctica: Victoria Land, Knobhead sud | reverse complement strand
AATGACTTAATCAACCGCACGGAAATACCAACATGCCCCTTCGGGCGCGCTTGAATGGGCCTATAACGGACCCGAGTCTATTGCCATACCTCGTGGCGACCTCAGGGTGCGAAAACACTCCGAAGGTTAAGAGGCGAACCTGGTCTAGGTGTTTGAGAGCAGGAGACTGGCGAGGTCCGTTGACATTCAGAATGGATGTTGTTGTTATTTAGGAAGGTCTATGGAGTTGAGACTATTTGACCCCCTTGCCAAGAGCCACTAGGCCTAAATCCAACGCTCCCCTTTAGGCCTTACTAGCGCTACCTCGCCGTCGCTACTCCCCTGATTCCAGAGAAACTGAGCTATCCTAGCCTAAATACCAGCTGTTTCCCCTAGCTAATTACTATTCCAGAGCCATTCTGGCCCTACCGAGCTATCCTAGCCTAAAACCAGCTGTTTTCACCAGCCAATTGCCATTCTAGAGCCATTCTAGCCCTACCGAGCTATCCTAGCCTAAAACCAGCTGTTTCCCCCAGCCAATTATTATTCCAGAGCCATTCTGGCCCTACCGAGCTATCCTAGCCTAAAACCAGCTGTTTCCCCCAGCCAATTATTATTCCAGAGCCATTCTGGCCCTACCGAGCTATCCTAGCCCGATTTTTATTTATAGCCTCGTTTCTACCTCGTTTCTACTATCTTAGCTCGTTTCCGGATCGTTTCTAGCTCGTAAAAGTACTTTATTTTAAAATACCTTCTTAACCTTAATAACCTTTACCGTAGCGCTACCGTTAAGATTATATAAACCTTCCTTTATCTACTATTCTTATAGTTATTCTAGGGCTAGCTCGGGATAAGTTTATTAATAATATTCCGTAGGGTATCCTTTATTATACGTTTTATATACTAGTTTCTTCTTTAAGCTAGTTTTACTACCGGCCTTTTTAAACTTTAGAGCTCGGGCGTCTTTTTCGTCCTCGTTTTTCTACCTCCGTTCTTCTTCTAAAAGTATTTCCTTTACTTTTACCGCCGTAATATCGGTAGATATTAACTATAGTTATATAAGAGACCGATAATCCTAGTCCTCGGATAACGCTATAATAAGATAAAGTAGTATACGTTTATTATTATTAAGTTTAACCTTCGTAGCGTCGATTTATTCCTCTAGTATTTTAACGTAGTTTAAGAACTCCGAGATCGTCTTAAATTCGTTAATATTTAGCGTATAGTATTTCTTCGTAAAATATATAAACTATACGTCTCCAGCTAGTTATAGTAGTATTAATAAATATTAAAATATTAAATATCCGTTATTAAATTTAGCCTCCCTTAGCTTCTTTTTAATAACCGGGTTAATAATAGGAGTTATAATATCGGCTACTTCTTTAGCCTTTTCTTATTAATTCTTTCTTTTTTTTATAGTTATTACCGTCTCCCTTTTATCCTTAACTAGAACCGACTCCTACGTATACTTTTATAACTTTTTACTACGTAGGTATACGCGTATATTAATAAGCCAGTCGCTGAAATTATTTTCTGTAAAGGGTGCGATATATAAGGAGACGACGTTCGCTAATTTACCTATACTTATTATCCTAGCGTAGGCGTTATCTTGATTATAATACTAACGTGGTTATAAACGGAATAATAAGAATAGGGTACGTAAACAAGCGCTAACCCGGGCTTATAACCCGTTGACATTCAGAATGGATGTTGTTGTTATTTAGGAAGGTCTATGGAGTTGAGACTATTTGACCCCCTTGCCAAGAGCCACTAGGCCCAAATCCAACGAGGTCGGTTTCGACGGGCTACGCGTAACCAAGCCATATCTACTGAAGTTGGGAAACATCGTAAAGAACATCCGTGGCGGCCCAAAGGCGTTCAAGGTGGGGAAATGACTGCGGATAATACCCGGCTATACCATATTTTAAGTGTCCTGCTTCTCTCATGGTCGAAGACTGGCTTTGACCGTTAGTGCTTGAGTGCGTCCATTGATGACTGGCCATGAGGCATTATTCTCTTAGAATCACAGCCTAAGTTTCTTGTCATCTAAGACATCCCACTTGCCAGCCAATACTGCTATAATGCTACCATACATCCCACCCACAAGGTGGGTGCCGACCAAATGAGATCTTCGCGCAATTGCGCATGCCATGAAATTAGTCCGAAACAAACATGTCTTCCTGAGATATATTTCCGAGAATTCTCGCGTCCACTGTTCCTCACAGAACACAGTCGAGAGCGTCGTTTTTCCAATCTCTACATTTGGGAGCCGTCCTGCAGTCATGCTGTTCATGCTCGTTACATCCTGCATCTGGCTCCTTCGACTGGCCTCTAGCGCAGGTATCCAACTTCCTGCTGCTTCGACTTGCAAAAGACCTCAAACGCAGCTAGCAGGCAGTACCTCCCAATTCGCATGCACAGATTCCATTGATTGGGTAGGTGATGGCTACGATAACGAAAACTGCCGTGCGACGATTCAACGTCTCTACAACGTCGAGGTCACGAAGCATAAGAAACAACAATTTGAATTTCTTTTACCTGGCGCGAGCAACAAGACGGACAATCCCGTCATGCAGACTCCACGAAAATACATCGTTGGCAAGTCCTAACTCCTAGATACCGTCGTCCTTGGCGCTTACAGAAAGAAAACAAGGTCGATGTACTCTCGCAATTGTGATGCTGGACTTCTTTCCGGGTGGCACACTACCTGAGGAGGAACACCTTGGGCCATACACATATACCAACACGGATGTAGCTTCTTTTCAAGATCTCTGGCTTGCTGCTGATCTGATCGAAATGTGCTGCCTCAAAAGGCAAAAGATTCCTGGATGGGCTCCTGTTGGTAAGGAGCTTCTCGTCTTGTTCCTCAGAATAATCTCAGTCACGTCCACGAAACCACCCAATATCTTATAAATACCTCAAATCACTAACATCTATCCATACCTTAGGCGCTCGAAGTTCAATCGGCGTCTTCGTGTGGACAACAGAGTCGCCCGAAAATCGAGGTGTCCCAGCTGGAGCCCCTACGATCCCCCCCCCGTTGGACACAATTGCAAATTTCAATTTTAGAGATTTTGCGGCCTAAAAGGCGTTTAGCGATACTGAGTAGCTTCAGAGATTAGAAGATCGTCGACTGCGTCAGGTAGCGGGCTTTTCGACCTTGCAGATAACCCTGATAGTGAATCAAATATTACAGAACCCTGATGGCTAGAGTGCAATACCATTCGTCTGACGATGTTTCTACGGTCGAAAAAGCTGACGAGCTTTCTTCTTTTACTATTGGAGTTGGGTTAGTGCTCGCACAAGCACTTCCTACTTACTATCATGCGCACTCTAGCCAATCACAGACCCCATCAGGGATGGGCGATGAATGTTCGCTGTAGATTATCTGCAAATGAATGATAGAATGAACGATATTTCGAGTACTCGTCTTCAGGTCGTCTCAACCTTTGTAGATCATCCAGTCATAGTCCAATACTAGACAAGGCTGTGATGCAGAGGATGACGGCATCAACTAGTCACGGCATTTCATGATTGTCCATACCTGGTCCTGGATTCCATGCGACGAAGGAACATTCATGGCCTGGACAGCCAATTAGCATATTAGCCGTCCAGCTAGGACTTGAGGCGCGTTTTGCAATTGGCCGAATTGGAATGTACGCTCCGCAAGGATTCTGAAACACGTTAGGTCGGCATCTTATTCAGCCGTGACTTCAAACACGTGAACGCTCCCGATCTTGCTTTTTATCTATTACTCATTGCAAAATTACGCTGAACATAGGTTTGTGAGCCAGACCAAAAGATGTCTCCAACCATCGCAGTGCTCGGCGCTACTGGCGTTCAGGGAGGCTCCGTCGTGAAGGCTTTGCTCAGTGACAAGTCTTGGAAAGTCCGAGGTATCACGCGTGATCCTTCAAAGGACACGGCAAAAACCCTGTCTGCCCAGGGTGTTTGGGGTTGTGGCTGTCAAAATTGATGACGAGCAATCACTCATCAATGCTCTCGATGTGAGTTACACGATTAGAGTTCAACAAATGTCTGGGAATGTCACGCTGAATATTTCTGACTTGATGCAGGGAGTACAAGCCATCTTCGCTGTAGCCAACGTCTGGGAACACATGTTCATAGGAAAAGATGCTGTGCAGTTGCGCGACATTGAGGTACAACAAGGCATCAAGGTCGTGACTGCGGCTTCTAAGACGTTTAGCCTCAAGCACTACGTCTGGAGCAGTCTTCCTGTGGCAAAAACACATCCGGGGGGCAATTCAAAGTACCTCATTGCGACTCCAAGGTTGCGATAGACGAATACATCATGGAGAATCTACCACAGTTGGCAAAGAAGACCACGTTCCTTTGGGTTGGCTTCTATGCGTCCAACTTGGCTTACTTCCCGTTGTGTAAGCCAGATCTGGTGGTATGAATTCCTTCGAATAAGCAGGGCTTTTGATGGTGCAAATGGTGTAATAATAAAGACATATTACACCACTTACGCCAAAGCTAAATAGTTGGTGTGATACTAAGGGCATATCATATCAACTATTTATTATTATGATTATCAGTAGTAAATAAATGGTGTATAAATAATATACCCGGATTTAATAGATTTAACCGAATTTTAGTAAAGAGCGAAAGAGGAGGCCGTTAACTATATTATAATAATAAATTGAGTTAAGGTATTATTAGGGGCCGAGGATAAAATCGAATTATCGTCGCTAAAAGCGATAGGGGAGACTATAATAATATTTATAAAAATTTACAATATTAACGGGAGCTGTAAAACGAGGTTTTTAAAAAATTTTATACTAAGAAACCCTAATATTATACCTATTTAGGTAGGCGGTTACCCGAATAAATAATTTTAGAGGTAATACTATAGAGATACCCCCTTTACCTATATAAATACCCTCTAGATCGCTAGATAAATACCTCCCCTATATTTGGCTAGTGATCTAGGTTACCGTAACAATACTAGGGTAATTTGTTCGGGCGACGCCGGTGTATAGTAGTGAGGCTACTACCTTATCCCCAAGACCGATAGCGACGACGACGTTATATATACTATGATTCTGAATAGGCGGATCTTTAAATATAGTATACAACTAGGTTATAAATAGAGAGTTCATTAATAGGATCGGTATAGACTAAGTATGAGTAGGATTTTCTCTATTTTCGCCCTTATCTTGGCCTCAAATCGCGCCTATAAGTAGAAAGGCCTTAAATCGTTCAAATCCGACGTTTTTTCAATTAGAAAAAATTGCCTTAGTCCCTTAGATATGCCAAGCTCTATTAAGCCCCTTCGAATTAGTTTCCGCTCGCTAAACCCCTTCGGGTTAACGCCTTCTATTTACTACGGAACCTTTAGGTAGTACGTCTAAACGTAAAATCCGAATATTATATCTAGTTCGCCTTATTTTAACTATCGATTATTAAAATACCCGCATTATTCTACTTTTAGATTAATACCGTAATCTTAGCGATAAAATCTAAATTTATTATATATTAATATAGCCGTGTATAGAAATATCATAATTAATAATTACTTTAATATTAATAGAACTTAAGTTATAAACGACTATTTATAGATTTTTTTATTATTATTTATAAGATTATAATACCGACGTAATAAAAATCCTATTAAAAATATTTATTAATTAATTAATTATCGCTATTTATTAAATATTAAAGAGTATATATTTATCGCTAGAGATTAAAAACTATTCTTTACCTAGCCCCCCTAATAAAGTACGACGCGTTTAAACCCTAGAACTTTATAAAGATCGCGTCTTTATTATCCTCGTTATTATTTATTACCCCGTTTTCTCCCTTTTCCCCTTCCGTCGGTTTATCCTAGTTTATATCGAGGCCGACTATTTTTACGTCCGTTTTAGATTTTATTTTAATATCTAGTATACTTTTACTATTAAGGATTATATTATTAATTCTAGTATAATTATAAAGTTTCGCCGGCTCGAGCTCCTTTTTATATTAAGGGCCCTTTTAAGTTATATAATAATATAAATTATATAAAACCTCTCTACGATAGTAATTATTTAGATAAAATAAATTCTTTATATTAAAAGTTAGAGATCGTAGTTAAGTTATTCGTACTAGATACTTATTTTTTTATCTAAAAAAGTTTACTAAATTCGTTATTAAGGCTCCGTAAACTTTATCTCCTACGTCGAATCCTATATTTCGCTACTCCGCTCGAGTATTTATTATAATAAAAAGACGATTAGGACTATTATTTATCGTTAAATAAACTTTAATATAACGGAAATAATAACTAAAGTAGAACTATATATCTATAGATCCGGGATCTTTATTATATTTATTATTAATCGAGTAATCGGGATAATTTAAGCGCTAGACGTTATACCTAAAAAGAATACTCGCTATATTTTTACGAATAGCTTTATTAACGCCGAGTAGAGTAATATATAATTAATCCGCTATATAAATAACCCCCCCGAGCGTTTCGGGGTCTCCGATCGGGATATCGTAGTTTTTATTTATACTATATTTTACTAGTTTACGAAAGCCTCCTTTAAGTATTAACCTCTCGTCCTTTATTAAATAAGAGATAATTTCTTTAGTGTAAATAAAGTAATATTTATAAATCTAGTTACGGGTCTCTTTTAGAAGTATTTCGAATATTATTATAATACGGTAATAATCCGATAAGTTTTAAATATAAGGTAAATTAATTAATATATATATTATATTATAGTAGGTATTAAGAAGAGAGGGTATTAACGATTTAAATAATAATTCCGATATTATAAATTAATAATCGAAAAGGGATTAATAATTAAAAGGGGATTAATAATCGAAAGAGGATTAATAATCGAAAAGGGATTAAAAATTAAAAAGAATTATCCAAAATTTTATTAAAACTAAACTTTAGTCTAGGAAATAATTTTAAAAGTTTAAAAGTTTTAGGCGGGGGGCTAGCCTTCTAATATTAAATCTTTAAAGATAATTAATAGTAAATATACCTTAAAGTCGAGCCTAAGATTATTTAAATTTAAGGGTTTAATTATCTAAAATTAAAACTTTAATTATTTAATATTAAAGTTTCGGATTTATTATTACTATAATTATAAATTTATCGTTATTATATATAAATTTTTATTATTATTACTATCTAAAAGTCTAGGACGTTAATATTAATATATTTATAGTTATAGAAAATAGAGTTAATATATTTATAATCTTAAACTCTAATAGTAAATTCGAAATTTTAGCTTTATTATAATTATTTATAGACTTAATATTATTATCTAGAGGACTATTATAAGCGACGCGGTAAAACTACGCTACACGGATTTATTAATTTTCTAACCGTTATTAAGGATTATTATAATTATATTTAAAAATACTCTATTAAATTACTACTATTACTTTATTAATCTCGGTTTATATAATATTATTCGCGATTAAGGAGGAGGGTTCCTAGGTGGCCCCCTTTATAAATAATAATAATTTAATATATAATAATAGAGTTAGGAAGGTCGGGTCCTTAAGGTATCTAGGTACGAGCTAAATATATACTTTATAAAATCGTTTTTATACTAGTTTCTAATAGCGGATCTTCTCCCTAACTAGATATTTAAGGTATAAATTAATATTAAGCGCCTTTTATCTACTTAATATATATAGGCTCTTCGTTTATATATAGTATTATCCCTCCTCCCCCGTTATTAATACGTTTTTATCGATATCTATATCCCCTACTACTTTCTATTATTTAATAGTATAATTGAAAGGGTATTTTAGACCACGTATTATTCCGGCTAAATCGAATTCACTTAATTAATTTATAAGGATTCTAGCCAGGTACTAATTAATTATAAATAAAATAATTTAATTATCTAAACGGATACTAAACTTAAAGATTTAGTCGACTTTTAAAATTCCTAGATTTATAAATAAAGTAAAGTAATTATAGGCTACGAAAGTTATATATAAGCGCTTGGCGGGTCTATTAATATTCTTTCTAGCTAGGTTATAAAAGTCGTAATAAATAATATTATATATTATTATTCCTTAGGTTAGAGGTTTAACGGCTTTAATATCGCGCTTTTTCTTTATAAATCTACTAGAGTCCTTATCTCCTTTAATCCTAGGGTTTATTCTCTTCTTCTCTTACTTTATAGGTATTCTTTTAATAAACCTTATAACCTTATCCTTTCTAGATTTAATAAATATTTTTTATTTATATTTAATAGGTGTCTCCTCGTTATTAAATTAGTCCTTTATATTTTTATAATTATAATTAACGTCGTTATCGATTAATATAGCGTCGTTATCGATTAATATACTATTATCGTCGCTTTTATCTACCTTTTCCTTCTTTTTTCTATTATAAATCGACTATTCCTTCTTAATTTTTTAAGCCTTAAATACCGCCGGTTTAACTTTCGGGATTAATACGTTATTTTTATTTAATTTATATTTTATACCTAGCTTCGGGGTAGGCTCTTTATACTTCGGCTTAATATTATTATCTTCGAAGACTAGTCTATAATCCTCCGTAAAGTAATTCTAGTTATAATATTAATATAATAAACGGTAGAGGTTAATAAATAGGATTTATTAAGGTTTTATTCTTAAATATCTCGCTTAAGGTTATCCCTATATTTATATTATCGGAGGACGATTTACTTAATAAATCCCCTTCGTTATTACTATCGTTAGAATAAACTATATTATTTAAGAGATCGTTAATCTTCGTAATTAATATTAAATTATAAATACTATTATCCCTTACTATAATTAATATTAAAGTATAAAGATTAGATAAAGAGATTAAGAAAATTAATTTAAAAAAGAGAAAAAAGAAGTAAAAATTAAAATAAAAGTTAGTTTAAGAAATAATTTTAAAGTTTAAAGACTTTTAAGCGGGGCTAGAGGCGCCTAAATATTATTATTAATAATTATATTATTTAAAAATGAATTTTTATTATTCGAAAGTGAATTTTAAATTCTTATTCAGTTTAAGGACGTTTAAGATTCAACCGTTACTAGTATTAAATAAAGAGATTAGATTAGAATATTATTATCTAGTATTAAATACTTATTTAAGTTTCACCTCCTAGCTAAAAATATTCAAATTTTAAAATAATCTTCTAGAGTAATGACTTCGTATATTAATTAATATTAAATATTTATTTAAACTTTACCTCCTAGCTAAAATTATTCAAATTTTAAAATAATCTTCTAAAGTATTAACTTCGTATATTAATTAATATTAAATACTTATTTAAGCTTTACCTCCTAGTTAAAAATATTTAAATTTTAAAATAATTTTCTAAAATACTAACTTCGTATATTAATTAATATTAAATATTTATTTAAACTTTACCTCCTAGCTAAAAATATTCAAATTTTAAAATAATCTTCTAGAGTAATAACTTCGTATATTAAGATTTAGTATATAAGGCTTATTAACGATTATTATTACTAGTATTATTATTAATATTTACTATATTAACCCTATTATTATTATCGTCGGTAATATAATAATTCACTTTACTTATTAATTTTATTCAAACCTTTATTACCTTTATTCGTTAAAGCTCTTTACCTCTCTTTACTTTTTATCGATTTATTATTTAACTATTTATTATATTATCTTTATTAATATCTCGTAAAGATTCTCTTTCTTTAACGGTCGCTAGAGCCTCGATCCTCGCGCTTATAGTTAAAGCGACGAATAAATTACTAATAGATATACGCTAGAAGATTAACGAAACGATATATTAAGCCGGAGAATTAAAGGTATAAATCGATTTAATCTAGGATATATTAGAAAAGTTCGTTAATAGTACGGAGATCGTTAACGAGATTATTACCGAGGTATAGGGTATATTAATAAATAATAAACTTTAAATAGTAAGATTCGTAAATAAATAAAAGGCGTATAAAGCGCTAGACTCGACGATTTTATAGGATATACGAAAACGGGCGATAATTAATCGTAGACGAAAGAAGAAATATATTAAAGGTATACGAAATATATAGGGGACCGTAGTATAGGATTAATAATTCGATACTATAAGAGAAAATCACCTCGGCCACGTGAATTAAATCGCTAAGAAATTTATTTATAACGACGTTTATTTTATAATTATTTAATTAATAATTAATTATTTAAAACGGAACGATTATAGACGAGGATCTACGCGTAAAAGTATCCCGAAAGACTAGTAGATATTAAGTAACTTAAATAAAATTAACGCTTATACTCTTTTAATTAAATCGGGCTTAACGGATAAATAATTAATAAAATTAAAGATTAATCGAAAGTATCTAATAAAATTAAAGATAAATAATAATAAGGGACCTTTATTACGAGGAAAACGTAGGAGATATAACCGTCGAGTCGTTAATAATAAAGAGATTAAGCCTGAGTCGGTAGATTATAAAATTAATAATAACGATTTAAACGGTACCTCGGAGAATAAAGATATAATATCTTCGAGCGGTAACTTTAATAAAGACGATAATAACGATAATAATAACGGCGATAAAGATTAAGGAATGAATAATCGGGTTAAATATTTCGGTTATAATTATATAGGCCTATCGATTAATTCCCTTAAACGGGTAGTAAAGAAAAATCTAAAAGTTATTAATATAAATAGCGAGGCTAGTTAAATCGGTACCCTCCGAGTATTTATAGAAACTGGGTCCGATTTATAATATATTTATTATATATATTTATATACTATAACTAGATATTTCGGCCTATAGACTAAATTATTAAACGAAGAGAGTATCCGCTTATAATTAATTAAATACTAGTGTTATTAAAGTAATATAAATACTTTTAAGATTAATGTAGCTATTAAGAATTAATAACGGATAATAACCCGATTATAAATAAACGATAATAAATATAGGGTTTATAGATACCGAACGATTAAAGCGAGTATTAAAGTATTCTTAACCGATTAAATATCGCGGTTTATCGTTCGTAAAATAGGAGGGCTAGAAGTATAAAATACCTAGAAAGAGACGGGCAACGTTATTATTAAAGGTATATTTAATTAATTATAAACGGGGGTAAATTTAAAGGGTAGCTCCGAGGTTAAAGTTAAAGATATTATAGCGGAGGAGTTCGATATATATCTTTATTATTAAATAAAGCGGAATAAATAACCTAATAAAGAGTAACTACGGATAATATTTTATTTATTAATATAATAAATTATCCGGTAAGATCCGATATATTAGGCTCTATATATATACCTACGACCTAATTATAATTACCGACTAGTTTTATATCTTTATTATATTAAATATACTCGGTCTAAAGACTCGATTTTCTTTTAATATATTAATATAAATATACCTAAATATCTCGCCTATAAATATAGAATTAATATTATATAGGGATTAGTATCTCTTAACGACGAGATTATTAATAATTATATAGAGATTATTTTAGGTTTTTATAAAAATATAACCGAATAATAAAAGAGGGTAAAGGGGCGGGGAAAGATAATAAATAATTATATATATAAGATAAATAAAATCTAGGAGTTAATAAATATAGTTAATTATAATTAATTCGTTCCGGTACTATATACGCGTAGGGACGTAAAGATTACTCGGCCTAAAATATTATATAATTTAATATTAAGCCGTTTAAATATTACCCTCCGAAGGATTATTCTTTTATAATTCGTAAAGATAAAGGAAAATAACGAGACCCTAGATAATAAGAAGTCCGATAAATAATTAAACCTCGCCTTTATTTATTTAAAGTAGATAACGGTAAATTTTATACTATCGGGGTTACCGAAAAAATTTAACCTAATTCTTTATCGATTTCCGGCCGGTACCTAACTCGTTTTAATATTACCCGTTAATTAAATATTAATATATAAAGTAATTTAGGAGGACCTAGTCGTCTAGGGTTATATTAATTTATTATTAAAAATTAACCGAGTATACGTATAAAAGACTATTTAAGGATACTATTTAAAGGTATTAAAATTATTTAAAGTAATATAAAGTAGGGTAAAATAAACGGAGAAGAGGTTTTATAACGAGAGTAATTTTTTTTAATAGGCGGATAATAAAATTAAAGGGCGTTAATATTAAATTATATAAATAATATAGGATATTATTAATTATAGGGTAAAACCGCGCGGCGCGGTTTCGCTTAACTCCGTTATTTTAATCTTAATTATAATAATCCTATATTAATTATTAATATTAATCCTTAATATTAATTATCCGTATTATAAATTATATTAAAATAAAAACTACGTTATTATTTATTAGTTTATTATTTAGCTCTTTAATATCGCCTCCCCGTTTATCTCCGCTATATATAAAGACCGTAAATTATTTATTTAAGTGAGTGCGCCGTACCCCTACCCTAGACCTCCGCCCTTATATAATTTTAAGTAGGTTAATCTTTACTTCCTCCCCCCCGAGTTCTTCCTCCGCCTCTACTCTTATTTCTACCGGTAGTAATAATTTATCGGAAAAGACGGTAGTAAGTAATAAAAAACGTCGTCGACGATAAACGGAGGGCGAAAAGATTACTAATATATTAATAATAATAACCGATATATAATAGGATATAAAGAGATTTTTAAAAGCGCTTTATAAATTATATAAAGTTTATACTTTTTATTTAACGTAAAAATAATTTTTCGATTTCGCCTATAACGAGTTATTTAGCGATTCCCGATTCGAAAAATAATTAATATTTAAACGGCGCGACTCGTTAGTTAAGAGGTAGGGCTAACTAGTCGTTAATATACTTTAACGAGAAATTAAGGTCTTAAAGGAGTATAAAGTATTTAATACTTTTCGTTTATTTATAAAAAGGCTTAAAGGCGATACTTTATAATTATTTAAAAATATTATTCCAGTTATATTACGGCTAGCCCCGTAATAATTTAATATCTTCTACCGAGTTTATTACGAGAATAAATTAAATAATTTATTATTATTATTAATAAATTCTACTACCTAATAACCCGCTATTTTTATATTATTAATACTCTATTATTTAATACGACCTTATAAATCGACTAACTTTTAGACGATTTTAAGACTTTATTTATATTAAGGGGGGGTATAATAACGAGTTCTCGATACTCTATACTAATTTAGTTTAATTATTTTATATTTAATATTATAGCGATATATAGTAACCTTAAAAAAGGACGCCGAAGTAAAGATTCAAATAATAAAGTAGGCCGCGAGTATTATTTTAATTTATAATAATTTTAAATATATAGAAGGAAGGCGTAGAAAAAGTATAAATAACTACTGAGAATTCCGATTAATTATTATTATATTAATTTTAAAAGGGCGTCTCTTCGATAAAGGGGCCCTTCGGTAGGATATATAATACCCGATAACCACGTTATTATTAACCGAGATAATCGCTCATTAATTAATACCTACCGATATAGATATAAAGGTATATCCTTTATTTTTAATTTTATTACTCTTCCTTTTATACCTTAATATTAATAAAAATATATTAATGAATTAAAGTTCTAAATTCGGCTATATTATATCGAGTCGGTAATCTCGGCGGTATACGTACTTTATTTAGGTAATATAAAGCCTTTATAAATAAAAGCGATACCGGTCCTAAAGAAATTAGACCCGGTAATAATAAGATATTTCCCGATAATACTAATATTTAAAGATAAAAGTATAACGGTTAATAATATTTATATATTAAAGGATATATTCAAATATTAATTTAGATTAAACGGTAAAAGCTTTATTTTTAATACTAATTTTCGATTAATATATAATAACTTTAAAATATAATTACGTATATAATTTATTAAAGTTTTACGTAACGATATTTCCGAGCTTTTATTTAATATTTTTAACTAGTTACTACCGAGCTTAAATCTCTAGTACCTTTACTTTAATATATTATAACTACTCTATAAAATTTATTAGGGCCCTAGTAACTCTACGGATTTATCTATATTATAATACGCGGCCGATTATTAAGATTACTCTAGGGTTATTTAATTAATAAACTTTTAAGCGTTAAAGGACCTAATTATTTATAGTTACTAGGTACGTATAATAAGAACGTAGATTAGAATCTTAAAATAGTAATTTATAAATTCTTAGTATATAAAGGATATCGTATCCTAGCTCGCGGCGTAAAATACCTTAAATATTAATACTTGGCTTTATATATTAGAAAAGATTTCTAAAGTTATATATACCTAACCTCTATCCACTCGCGATTAATAATTTTAAAATTATTAAAATTTCTATATATACGTCGAAATTTATTTAACCCTACGATACGTTATTAAATATATTAATATTAACTTACTCCGCTACGCTTTACGCTACGTTACGATTCTTTTCTAGGCCGATACTACCGGTACCCTAAAATATATATAGGCCCTACTCTATATACTTTATATAATAAATTTACCGGTAGTAATAATAAAGTTATAAGAATATATATTAATAAATAATCTTATAAACCTACGGGGAATAACGGATATAAATTTCGAGCTCGACCGCCTTTTTAAGCTATTTAATAATAATCTTAAAATATTTTAATACGACCGGTCCTATTATTTTAAATATAATAATATATTATTTAAGAATTAGGCCTTTAATAACCTATATTTTCTAGAGTTAAAGAGGATAATAAAGTTTATATTCGGAAAACCCTCCTCGGTTATATATCCGGTTAAAAACGTTATTAAAGATATTTAGAGTATAGCTCTTAACCTCGCCTATAAATCGTTTATTCGTTATACCGAGTAGGATAAATTCTCTCTAAACTTAACTATTAACCTTTTCGATACCGGGTTTAAATAATTAAATAGGAATATATTAAAATATAACGAGCGGTATACCTAGGAGTATATATTATTAACGGATAACGAGTATAAAGATACTCTAGCGGCTAGGCTAAAGATTAAATATAACTTTATATTAGGGAGTCCTATAATCCTAACTTCTACTTTAAAACCTCTAAATATTATATTTATCGATTAATTTAATAATAAATCCGCGCGGCGCGGGTTTATTAATTAATTTTAAAATCGCGTAGAGCGTTATTTATATTAACGAGATCGAGAGGGGGTTAATTCTACCGGTTTATTCGCCGATACCTCCTATAATAACTAGCGTAATTATTATAATATCGTTAATTCCCCCTTTAATTTACTCGCTTTATTATAAAAACTAGGCTATAAAGTATAACTTTTATTATTATATTACTTTTTAATAATATAATATTTATTACCTTTATATTAGATCGTCTTCGGCTCTATATTCTAAAATTTATTAAATTAACTCTCCGCCGCGTTAATTTTAATATAAGATTTACTCTTTATAGCGGGTATATTTAATCACTTAATTTCTACTCTACTAGTTACGGTTCTACTCTTAATACACGCTTTTTTAACTACTAGTTTATACTTTACCTTAATTAATTAATTATCCCTTCGCTCCTTAAACTTAATTTACTCTTTATTAAATAACGGATCTAGCCGCCGCTTTCTTTTAATATTATTATATATTATTTATATATTGAATACTTTACCCCGATCTAACTCTTTTTATCGTCCCTACTTTAGGATATTTAATATTTTAATATAATATAAATAAAGGCTAGACTACGCGCTATTAATTTACTAGTATATAATTCGTTTATCGCGAATACTCTTTACCTACGTCGTTAAATCTCTTAAGATTTTATTAAGTATTATCAAAAATATAAAGAAATATTAATATAAATCGACGAATTTCTTATTTAATTTTTAATATCGCTAAACTTGAAGTTTAAATATATACTATAAACGTTTAAATAAATTCTTATTTATTAATTTATTTAACTCCGCGTAAATAGTAATAGGCGCTTATAATTCTAGATTATAAACCGAGTAATAAAGGAATAACTTCGTATAATTCGGTATATTATATTCCGTATTATTAAAAAAGACGAGGCCGATATCGCGAATATAAACGCTCCTAGGTATATTAAGGAGATTATCTAAACTAAATATTATTCGAGCTCGTCGGTTAATATTTATATAATTTATATAAACTCTTCTCGACCCCGATAAAGATTTTATTATTATATTATCGAGCGAAGCTAGCTCCGCTAGAGACGCCCCGCTTCTAGGGTCTATATATTAAGGTAGATATAATAAAATAAAATATACCTACCCCCGATTATAACGTATCGCGTATTTTATATATTAATATACCTTCTAAATAAACGAAGGGAGTAATTATTAAATAATTTTCTTTATATCTAAATTATTAACCCCTAGCCTATAAGTATCGGTTATAATAATAATATATAGAGATAAACCTTAGGTAGATAATAGACCGAAATATATCGCGATATTTTATTTATCTCGAGTAGTTATCGCCGCGAAAAAAAGTACGATTAACTTCGTACCCTCGATCGGATATAATAATCGTCTTATTTATACGCGTATTAATTAATATATATTCTTAACCTAGGTTACGGAATCTATAAAAATAATCGTCTTCGGAATATCCTAGGCGGTAGTAATCTACGACGGTAAAATATACTATAGGTTAAATATACCGTTAATAGGATTATAGGTAGTATTAATTTAAATATATATCTCTAACCGATTAAACGGAGTCTTTATAATAATAATATTTTCCGAGAAAATATATCGCTTTTATATAATCTCGAGTATTTTAATATCGAGTATTATAAAGACTTTTAAAAAATGGATATTAGGCGGTAATTATTTTTAAAAAATACCTAGATTAAAATATACTAGTCGAAACTCTTTCTACTCGGTTATTAAATAAAGCTCGTTAATTATTAATAAATATAACCGTAACGTAAAGCTAGTATACCGTAGTACGTCGGTATTAAAATTACTCGAACTAGTAATCTCAGGATTTATGAAGATTATTATTATTAACTATTTATCTATAAGTCGTATTTAGTTATTATACCGTAGGTAAAATAGCCGGAGCGTATCGCTATAATATTAACGGGCTTATTATTATCGCTGTTTAAAGCGAAGAGTCGGTAATTAAATATACGATTTAATTTCTCGTATTACTCTTCTAATAAAGTATTTAAAGATATAATAATTAATACCGCTTTAATAAGTAAAAATACTAATAATAAAATCTAAAAGACGATACTTTTATTAAATCTAGTTTTCGTAATTAAAATTAAATCTATTCTCTAGTTTAATAATATATCTAAAATATTATACTACTTCTCTTTAAGCTCGACTCCGAAGTAATATATCGCGGCGCCTTCTATATACTCTCGATCTAGAGTTTTATATAAATTATTTATCTTTACTATAATAGGCGTAAATACGAAATCGCTTATTATATATAATACTATTATAATAAATATTAGTTTTAATCTTAAATATATTTCGCGGAGGGTTCTATAATAAAGGGGACCTACCGATAATAAAGAATAAGAACTAGTAATAAATAATTATTATTATAATAATAATCGAAACTCGAGTTATAATTAAGGATTTTTAGATAACCTATATTTATTTCGCTATATATATAATAGATAGTATTATAAATAACTATATTCAAAAGAGTATATATAAAAGTATTAGCGCGCGATTAATTTAAATCTTATTCTAAAATAATTAAATAATAATCGCGTCGTAAAATTAGTTATTAATAAAGAAAAAAATTAACGGAAAAATTTATATAAGCGGCCCGCGAAAATAATACGAACCTAATAAAAATATAGGGTTTTACGCTTAAACCTACCGCCGTTTAACTACGAAGTTAGTATTTCTAACCCGAAGGGGCTTAGTAAACGAGAGCTAACCCGAAGAGGCTTAGCGGTGGCTCGGTAGGTCTAAGGGACTGAGGTAAAGAAAAAAGACTATTTTAGCGTCGCTGAGTCAACTTAGTTACTAAGCTGACTCATTAAAGCCTCGGGGCTGGCCTACTACTATACCTATAACGCTATCGCCTATAGTATATATACTAATAGTTACGGTAAAAGAGAATACTAACCAGATATAGGGGGGTGTTTATCTAGCGATCTAGGGGGTATCTATATAGGCAAAGGGGGTGTCTCTGTAGTACTACTTTTAACTTTAAATCCGCCTTACCCGTAAGTCTACCTAAAACCTTATATAAAACTACTTAAATTATTATTTATATCACTATTTAAATAGTATAGTGCGAGGTATATACTACTTAAAGTAGTATAATACGGGCCCCTTATTACACCAACTACCCAGAAAAAAAGGGCGTACTATTGATAATTTATTAGTAGTGCGTAAATAGTGCGTATACCATCAAAAGCCTTGATAAGCAACACAAACACCAGTACTCTAGCTAGCGGTCTCCACTAGGCAACTTCCGGAGAGTACGCTTGGATCCAAGCCAGCAAACCAGAAGCTCTCGTTCCAATGGCGGGCGACGTCAGCCTCATTTTCGGCGTCTTTGTTGCCGCAATCCTTGCACGCCCAAACGTTTCCTTGCCTTCCAAGTACGCTCTGGTAATGACTGAAGCCATAACTTGCAAAGATATCATCAAAGCGTGGGCTGAGGCTACTGGCAAGGACACAACCTACATTCAAGTGTCGCTCCAGGCTCTCGATAGCCTCTGGCCGAAGTTTAGAGGTGAGATGGCCGCTCCATTGCACAGGGGCGAGACTGTTGGCCACTGGTCGACTTTGGAGAAGGGGCTTTTGTCGGCAAAGGGTCGCGAGATTGATGAGATTGAGCTGGTGGGCATGGAATCTTATCTGGAAGGGGCGAAAGAACAGCTCATCTAAGACTCCACAGTTCTCTGGAGACTTCTCGGCGGGAGTGACTGAACGTGTGGTGCGCTTAGACTCTACTCCGTTAGCCTACTTTGTAAATAGCATGGCAATTCAAGTTTACAGTCTCCCTAAATAGTACGGTCTATCTGACTCGATATATCTCTGTTTGACGACTCCAATGCACCTGATTTAATGGTCTCATCCTCACCAACGAACAGGGTGATGATTGCTTGCTCTAGAGATGTTGTGCCAGCGAAGAACTTGCCTGTAATGATGAGGACCCGTTAGACGAGTGGCAGGCGGGTCCCGCAAGTATGTATGTAGGTTTGGAGGCTATTTTTTCCCCTCAACGATCTACACTGCACTCGAAATATTAGTACTGTCTTGATCCACTTCTACCAATAATTTCTTGTATCCAACATGATTTCATCATGCACATCGAGGCCGATAGTGACCCACTGCATGACGATGAAACACCAAGTGAATGCAATCTCTTGGCGCAAATGTTCAGAGGCGCAATATTTCTGCGTCCAGATGGGAAAGACCTGAGGATTAGGCGTCGCTTCCTTGTTCTATGCCTCCGTGGTACCATTGCAATTTTGCTGATCATGTTGAATCTTAGAGCTTTGTTCTTGCGAGAAAATACTCATGAATTCCGTCCATCCCCGAAGCGCGAACTTAATCATCGTCTGACTGAGAGTTTTCTCTTTTCCAATCAGAAGAAAAGGAAGAGGGTCGCTGCTCTGCCTCCATGCCCACGAATGCCTGAGTTCCAACACGACCTATAGGACAAAGAGGGCAATGAGATGCCAGTCCATAGTAAAGATTGGGAATAGGAAGATAGATCGTTGGTATCTGTAGCGGATGCTTTGGATGCAATAGGCGATATTTTAAGAATTGTCAATTTGATTGAGATTTTATCAGTTCACACATATGGAGCGTATGACCATGATGAAGAGGACATAAAAGTGTCGCATTAGAGTGTGAGGAGTGATTCTAGGATTCTTCGGGCTGTGATTCCGTATAACGCATGTTACATTGGTTTTCCGAGGCTTTATCTGCCGAGGGAATCTCTGCCCAACGGTTTACACATCGGTCATTCTGGGCCCACCAAATTCGAGGCGGTTTATCTCGTGCTACTGAAAGCAAGGTAGATGTCACTATGTGTAGTCGTCGTCGTTTTCGATGACAACTGACTGATGATAAGCTGCGCCTGGAAAAATGTCGTGAGGATGCTTTTGGCGTCCACTAGGGTAAACCTGCCCATGGCGAGCAGTCTTGATACAGAAGTCCTTTTTCCCCTTCGCTACATAGATTGTTTTAATCTACACGAGAAAGTCCTGGTGTATGGACATAGATGACGCCCAGCATAGTAGTTCCACTAATGGGTACACAAAAGTGTGCAGTTGAGCCGCTTTGAGAGAAGACTTCGCACTTTTGTTCTCAAGGCAGAAGCCGTTATCCCATTAATGGCTATGATCCAACTGAGAGGTGCTTCGGCGATACCTCAACGCGATCGAAAGAAGGTCTCGCAAGAAGACTTGTGTAATATGTACCCATGTACGACACACCAGGTTAAACCTTGATACTTCGCCTTCCATAGCACCCAGACCAAGTAGGACACTAGGAACTAGCAATAGCGTGGCAAGGTCATGGGGACTAGTGTTCCTTAATCCTGCTTACAACATTTCGGGCTCATAGCTTGCGATATGCCTCGATGATCAATTATCAAGCAGTACCAACTTTCCTGCGAAGTGCCGCGTGATGTTGGTTTATTGGCTGGCTTTCTGGAGTTGCGTTGGGCTTTGGACGACATCAATGGGATTGAGGCATTAGATTGAAGTCGGACAAGGGTTGGTACCTTGACCAGGCAGATGTCCAGTCCTGAAAGTGACACACGATTCCACACTTCTGAATCAGAGCTGCCTGACATATCATAGATGCCACAGAAAGCCTCTATTATAGACAAACCACCTTGTTTTTTGTATCTATCCCAGGGCCTCATCACAGCATTGTCTAATAAGTCGCCGCACGATCTCAGATCAGCAATGTCTTTCGAAACATGGCGCCTAACCATTCGTACCCGTGTAACTCCAGTGGATCGTCAAGAAGAAGGTCATCATAGATCCCACTCCAGTTCCGGACAACATCATCACAGGACACATATCGAGCTTGGAGGAACCTCAAGCCCACGCACAGAGACTATATTACAAAAATATCCCCCAAAAATGCCAGATAGCAAGCCAACCATCGCAGCCCCTCCTCGCCCTGCAACAATCCTAAAGACAGCTTCTCCGTCGTCTGAGCCCAAGCTTTGTATGCATATTGTCACTTATGGCCAGTCTTACAACCGGATACCTCGCGTCAAAGGAGCTGAAACAATTAACACGGTTAACTGTGCTTGCCTTATACCTCCACCCGCCAGCGTTTGCAGAAAGTACACAGGTCTGGATGCTGCGGTAGCTGACGACTTCTTTCGACACAAGGGAAATCAGGCGGTATTCGAGCAGAAATTGCGCGAAATCGAGGCGTTCCTGGCTGCGAATCCAATGCGTGAGGGCTGTGTGGCAATTATGGTGTCATGCGTGATGGGTGTCCACCGGAGCGTTGCTATGGCAGAACGACTGGCGTTTGAGCTGCGACGCCGGAACGGTGTAAAGGTGGAGACTAAGCATCTGGATAGGCAGAAGTGGGTGGAGAGAATGTGTAAGGAGGGCCGGGAGGAAACCGAATTGGAAGATACAAAGAAGAAGAGGACAGTGGCGTGGGCGAGGGGAAGCTAAATAACACGCAAGTGCTAGCCGAGATTAAGTCCAGGTTTGAGAACTCTCATGGAACTCCATGACCGTCGTGTTGCGGACTTTTACTTCGAGTCCAGATTTGTTGGGCAGCGAGTCTTGATTTGAGGTGGCCGTGTTGTGTCGAGGAAATGGATTTAATGGCGGCTTCCTTTCGTAGGGGGCAATAAGTTCTGGTCATGCACTTGTGAAATGCGTGAAAATACCGTTCCAGACTCATGCAGAAGTAGGCCCGGAAAATAGAACAAAAGAACAACACAGCTTTTCAAATAGCCGGTGTTTTTGCCGGCAACTGAGACAAGTCTAGTCATTTTAAGGCCACATTGCCGATTCAGTAATCGCCGCAGTAGAACTAGATTTGCATTTCAGAGAAAATACGCAACCGTACCAACTTGCGAGGAAGGTACGCTAATGCTATGAATATATATATATTAATCAGGAAGGACGGTCTCCATTGCTGACATGTATGCAAGCTTAGCGTTATGTGTCTACTATCTGTCGCTAGTTGCCATTTCGGAAGAGCGGCTAATTGACTCATGGAACTCTCGAACTCATGTTGCTGGGACACATATCATTGGTGAGGATTGCATGGCCATAGAACTGTAAATCAGCCTTCCAATGTTCATCGTTCAAGGCGTTGTCGCTTGTGATGTCCTTTTGAGCTGTCTTGTGAGGTACGATGTCGTTGAGGATAGCAGTGGGCAATGGTCTGTATGGCTCTTGGACTAGCAAACTTTCTCATAGAGTTGTGCACGTTGCCAATTCTGGTCTCGCATGGAAAATAGTCTAACCTTTGTTCGCAGAAGACGATCGGTTGTTCTGGAACAGCCAGTAGCCGTAGCCGCTGATGCGGATAGGTCGCAAAATCGCATAGCATGATAAGAGTCGCAGATATCGTTAGCATAGCTATTTATCTTGGGACAGGTTTTCCTCGGCTCTCAAGATATAGACGTATCACGCTCTGACATGTCAGTGATGGTCTTCAATCTACTATGTGTTAGATTCTGGGTATTGAGATCAGATACAGAAGTTGCTAAGCTGGATGGGTTCAAGAAGAGTTGAGGCCAACGAACATTCAGCTGAATGTCGTGCATCCACAGCTGGAAGGTTGTTGGGATGCTTGGTCCTCTTCAAGGGGCTTCTTGACCGGAACTTGGAAAATTTACTTTAGAACTAAGCTACGCCACAAAGAGCTAGCAGATGCGTCGAATTAGTGAGTCAGAAAAGGTGGGAATAATCCAAAAGACATTCGAGGTTATATTCCTTGATAGTACCCCTTTATCGAGTGGCGGGCCCCCGTAGCCATATATATACTAATTGCTTCTGATCGTCGTAACTCCGGCTAGTATAAATTCACCGCGATAGTTCGGTAACGAGTTAGAAGATCTCCTAACCCTCCCGGTAAACCCGAACCGTTAGAAAACCTAGGTAGAGTAGGTAATCTTATTTATTCGGCAGCTGGCACTAGCTGCGAAAATATAGTAATAATCGACGGGGTTATTCCCGAAAGTATATATTTTTTTTTCGTACGTTAGGGGTCTCGAACTTAGGGCGGCATTAGTTCCGTAGATTTTAGTGGCCGGAAATCGTACCGTAGTCGCCAGGAAAGGTAGGAATAATCTAAAAGACATTTGTACCGCGGCGCCGGATATATTAGGTTGAGGCTTATTCGAGGTTAAATTCCTTGACAGAGTCCTCATATTTCCGCCATTTCCGTGCACCCTCTTTCCATCCCAGTGTCCCCAACGACATCACACTATATATCGTGTAGCTCTGCAAAACTGAAATGGAGAATTTATATAGTCTCTATTAGCTCAGATGACCAATAGAACTAGTTTTATGTCACTCTCTCGCGAGCTGCGAGATCAGATATATGCAAAATTACTCATCAGCCCCCAGCCGATGCACTTCAACCGGATCTCTGGTCCTATCGTATACGATGTTGAAGACAATCTGCTCACTCTGTGGAGTACCTTGCCTCAAATCGCTGAAGAGGCCTGTGAAACGTTCTATCAGCAGAACACCTTCGTGGTCTTTGATGGGGACCTCCCTTCATTTCTAGGGTCCAGCATTCATTTATGGACTATACATGCGGGTCAAGATTCTGTGGATCGCTTGGCAAATGAGGAGATGCCCGAATTTGACGTCCGGGCCTGGATTACCAAGATCGAAATCTTCCAAGAGCAGAGCATGTTCATCGACTCTAGGGACCTTGGCGCTGGGCTACGTCAACTCTTAGCATGTCCTCACCTGCAAAGTGTGGTCATTGATACTGGCCGAGGGTTCTGGCGCATGTTACATGGGGAATCGAAGCTGGCAATCGAAGAGCTTACAAAAAAGATTGGTGGAGGGTTAAAAGTGCATATGGAAGGATGTGGATACAGGTCTGGGGTCGAATACTTGATCTGATAGCTTGCTGAGTCTAGGCAGAGGCACCTGTTGATCGAATGAAAGCGCCTCAATGCAGGAGTTTATGCTTGGGGAAGACCCTCATTGGCTCAAAAGTTATTAATTAGTCGATATCGAGCAATATATGTGTGGATAGTTGTACACCTGTCTTCATGCCATCGAGGCTCAAGGTACCTCTCGACCACTTGGAAACTAGTTCAAGAAGGACACACGACCACCAAATCCAGAGAGGTACGATCATGCCATCCCATATTATCCGGACCTGTCTATGCAACCTCTAGAACATCGCAATTGGATTCGTTGCGTTCGCTGGCAGTGCCTGAGTCACATCCCAGTGCTCCACAATACACGTCCCATCCATGCGGTAGATATCCGCCAACGCAATGGGCGCCTCATTTGCCTGATCAACTCTCACGTGTGCGAGTCCAATGTTGTTATCAAAGCTCATGCGAAGTACGGTGGATGGCACGAATGGGATGATGTTCGCGAGCTTGGCGGCATTGGCAGCGCGCCCTTGAGCGTCAAAGGGGTCGTGCTCGGTGAGGTTCACGGCGATGTACTTGTCGAAGGATCCGATGACATCCTTGGTGATGTAGAGGTCGTTGATGAAGTCGAAAAAGATCTTGCGCTGGTATGCCTCGGACGCTGGATGGCCTGGGCAGTAGGATGCTGTAGAGTTGGACCGGGTCTCTGGGTGGGAGTAATGGCGCTCGTCCACAGAATTGTGCGAGAATGATTTGAGGGAGTAGGGCGATGCAAGGATGGCCGGGAGGGCAGCAAAGGCGGCGAAGAGCACTGAGAGCTGCATTGTGAAAATTGGTCTTTGGACTTTCGCGTGGTGTAAATCGCGATGGAAGTACGATGTCTGCTGGAAGATGCTACATTTGCTGACCCGCTTGATATATACCAATTGTCAAGACTTGGAGAAAGCGTAAGCAGTACAAACGAACCCGGCATGCAATCATCGCTAACCGTGACAACTGTCTGGGGTTCGATGATGTAGATCAGGGGAAATACGGGGCTACTCGCATGGTTCCCGGTAAAGACTAGGATTTTGCTTGGGCGCCCGCCACACGCACTGGATCTAGGTGCCCTATTGGCAGGCAGATACTTGCTGTATTACGAAATGAAGTGTGCCCTGAGTGGGTTGAGGGAGATTTAGACTTTCTCGCTTATCTCATGCAAGATGCGGTTATGCAAGCTTCGGTCTCGTCGGGCGATCTGTTTTCTTGCCGACATAGAATTGACACAAATTAACTCAGCACGTCCACTAAATCGGTGGTTCGTCCTTTCTTTTCAGCTTGAAAGGCTGTAAACCATTCGCTCTTGTTTTTCTACAATGCCACGCTCGAATAAATCACTCAAGTCTGGACGAGTTCGGATCTTCAAATGACGAAGGATAGAATCCTTAAGGAAAACGTGCAGATATAGCTGATATCAACTGAATGTTACAAGAATTGAGAATATATCTGTTGAAGGGAGTGGGAGGTTTTGTGGGATGACGCTTTTGGTAGAGAAGTGTATGTTGTGGACACCTCAATATACGTTGCTACTGGTGATTACAAACGTTACAATCAAACCCAGCCTAGACCTAGAGTTCAAGCATTTTAAATTCGTGAACCCAAAGCAATTCAGGTGGGTCTCGAAATGGTCGTTCTAATTGTATGCTGGCGTACTCGACCGTTCGCCGAAGCCTGCGTGGCCGAATTCAGAATCCTGTTGAAATATGACAGACAGTAACGCAGACGCTCAGGGTCCATCTTCAACACCCGTTTGGAGAGATGAAGAGAGATGTGGCTTAGTCCAGCGTTCCTGCATCACTGTAGGTCACCGCTGAAAAGTTCGCTCGGTCAAAATGACTTGATGAATCTATAAGAACACTCACTATGATGGGTTGTTGTGAAGTCACCATTCGCACACTACGTACCTACTTAATGTGAAAGGTTAGCACACGGTCAGCGTATATATACATTCGTTATTGCTGCGCCCGTCCTTTGAAAACATCCGAGAGCGATCCACCAAAACTATACCCAAGGTCACCGCACAAGACCTTTCTCACAATCGCAATGCTCTCAATCGTTGTTGCCGCAGCCTGCCTTGTAGGGAGCGTCTTCGCCCAAATACCAGGGTATCCTAGCTATTCACTTGCTACCACAAACACAACACTGGGAGTAAAATATGGCAAAGTCAATGTAATCCCTGGCGAGACTCTGGGCTACAAAGGTGAGTTCAAACGATGCAGAGAATCAGTAGCTTCGACTGACCTCACGATTCAGTCCCATCCTCCGTACCAAGCCTCAGCTCCCCATTCCCTCTCAACGGCTCATACATAGCCATCCTGGTCGACACAACCGCCAACCTAAGCTCCCCCATCCCAGCAAACCTCCTCTGGTTCCAGCAAGACGTCACCTTCACCAGCGCCGGCATCGCCTCCTTCAACGCCACGGCGGCCCAGGTACCTCATCTCGCTCCCTCCAACGTGGGACATGCGTATGTAGCGCTGCTGTACACTCAGCCCGCGGGTTTCATTATTCCATCGAATTTCCCGTACAGCAATACCTTCCGCAGGGGTTTCAATGTTACTAGAGTCGAAGCTGACTTCCACACTCCGTTTTTGGAGGCCAATTATTTCGTGTTGGGGAGTAATTGCACGAGTGGGGGATCTGCGACGAAGAGTGGAGGATATCCTTCGGCTACTGTTGCAAGTTATGGACCTACGGGGTATCACACGGCGAAGGGGCCGAGTGGGAGGTTTGCTGCGCATTACTAGCGGAGTTGTAGGATAGGGGAGGTAATGAGAGCCTTATGATAATCATCAGCAAAGATTTGTTGGAATTGACACAATAAAAGCAATTTGAGACTTGAAACGCGTATTGCGTGCGAAGAGAGTATTCTCAGCATCTGATACATCATGGTACGACTCTCTAAATTGATCAGTGATTCGTCACGGGTGAACACAACATGGACCTTGGACGTGATAAAGAGAAGCTTTCAGGAGAAGATTCACAACATTGAGATAGTTCGAGTTCTATTGAGTCCTGAAACAGATATGTAGTAAAACGATCTAGTTCAAGCTGCCACCAGCCCCTGCATAGAAGAACTGTCGTGCTTGTCTGGAACCGTGTCCATCAAGTGAGCTTTCACCTCTACTGGCATGTTTTCTAGCGTGCTTCCCACTCCACTTGCCGTATGTGCCGCCTCCTCAATCGTAGGCGGTATTGCAGCAGGAGCATCAGGGATCTCTCCCTTCACTCCCGCCACCACGGCGATCTCGTCCAAAGCCTTCTCCTGATCCCCGAAAGTCTCCCGTCCACTGGCAAAGACCTTGTCAAAGTCAAATTCGCCCCACCTGATTATTGGTGCGAGACCAGCAAACTTCCAGACTCCATCTATTTTGCGATACCAATGCTGATTCGAACCGTGCGCATGACCCTTGACGGCTATTTCAGTCCTTGACCCGTCAGTATATCGCTGATGTGGTACTCGTAGCTGATGCCATCCAACTGCCTCGGTATCTGAGACTTTTTCCCATTTGGAAGATCCGATGAAGTGTTGCGTCTTGAGGAGAGGGTCACCGAGGACGTGTGGGTCAGAGGCCATGGCTACGTATTCGTCTGCGGGCAAGGCCTCCCAAATCTTGTCGAGGAAGGAGCGGTAGTCGACGCGCATTGTCGGAGCGACGCATTTTCGGAGGCGATCCCAATCCTGGAGTGTGTAGGGTCAGAGGCATGTAGGAAGGAAGAGGAGGGGGGTCGGACTTTGGAGTCATAGCTTTCAGCCCATTCATAGAGCGCAGCATTGAGACCTAGATAGTCTGGTCCGCCAAGTCAGCTTAGAGATGATAGAGGAGGTTTAAAGACAGTATGCTTGCCTGAAAATGAAATCTCTTCTGGAACGAAGCGCATGGTTGCTGGATCTGTGTGCTGAGTTCCGGTTTAGCTGCGTGAGATAGAAGCGATTCTTAATGAATTGCGCAACTAGATATTAAGGCAAGGCTGGTGGCTTTGGGAAGATGAAGCTCATCTCCCAACTCAACGGCCATTCCATTGTGAACAGATTACTTGTCCAATCTGGTCGGTCACCGAGAAGCGCAGGCAATGGACCGAAATGGCCTCCATACGACGTGCACACCGCCGTCCGAGGTCCTCGGAGCAATCGGAGGTTTTGGATAGGTGGATTGCTGGATCATGTTGAGGTACTGGTTCTATCTTGGTCGACGATGGAAGGAGGAAGGACAGGTCCCACGAATGTAGTTTTTCGAGCTAGCCAGAAGCGGTTACGCATGTTCTCAGCTTTTCGAAGCGCCAGATTTGAAGACACCTACTGTAGCATCTACATCTAGAACTAGCCTATTGAAACCATGCATGGTTGCTTCTGTCAGGGGATACTCCAACCCTGCCTCTCAAGAAGAAGAAGGAAGAAGGCTGTGAGTGGTATGATGTGGATGTGACCCTCGACATTAGACCAGAATACGAGTAGACCCAACACGAAGGCCGAGGAATTACACTCATTGCTTGGCCCTGCATGTCAAGACCAGCCAACAAGATGCAGGGATCTACCTACAATTGGAAACCCTCTCAAGGAGCATAGGGTCTGAAACGAATGTCATAAACTCTGACCCAAAAAACAAACTTCACGACCCGGCAGACTTGACGAGGATTCGTACGGGACCAATAGCTTCGCTGATTCCGTCAGGCTACGAAAAAATATACACTCAAGTAGCACCACCCAGCACCCAACAGCAAATATGACTTAAAGTGTAGGTATCTTCAAAAGCCTTGTTTAAGGCTTGTTCACTACCCTGGAAGGTTCGTTGCTGCGCCTTGCATGCTGGAGCTCCATTTCAGATTAATCTGTGTTGTTGCTTACAGCATCAATGGTCTCTTGCTTCTTAAGCCTTGAAGAATACACAAGAATTATGCTCTGGAGAAGGTTGACCAATCTTGCATGCGTTCTTGATAGTATATGGATAATGTAATTTGGCTCTGGCATGTAGAACAGTCTCAAGAACCGCCGGGCTTGCACAAAGGAAGAGGAAGTAGAGGAGTTCAACACATGGAATCATTCAGCGAATCTCTAATACCTCCAGTCCCCCTGCCGTTGCGTTTTATTTGCAACTGAATAGTGGAGTCGTGAGTCAGTGTCCCAGCGCAATTGTTCTGGTAATGAGTGGAACCTTTCTTGCTGGCGGTTCTATCTTTAGATTGGGGCTGTTTGCTATGTGACGGTGCAGTGTTGCTTGGCAACGAGGAAGGGGAAAATGCCGGTATCAGCGAGAAGAGACAAAGTAAGGAACTAGGCGTCAAGTGTTATACCGAAGATTGCGGGTTCTTATCAGGCATTCCAAGACGGCCTCGTCTACGTTCGCGAAGATGGGTGGACGTGTGCCGCCCGAACCTTGGCAACTGATTCATCATGAGGCTACATCGCAAGCAACCTGCCCTGCCTGCTGAAAAAGGCTGAAAGGGGGAAGGAATCGCAAGTAATCTCGGTAAATGCAACAAAGTGTTGAGAGCTGAAAGCTGAATCGAACCCGTTTTGCAGATGCTGCAGCGTTGATGTTCCACTTTCCAACGGCACAACCCAAACGGCACAGGAAGATTCCTTCTTTGAATGATACGAGTTCGGCTAAAGATAGCGAAACATTTCGTCAGCCGCATTTTAGTGAGCGTAGCCTCGCAACGGGACGTGCCCGGCGTTCGGCTTATTACACCCAGGGCATGGTACCTGAGAATTGTGCGGATGACATGCTTCGCCTCCACCTTGTTTGTCCCCGTCCGACCCAACCAGAAATCATATTGGTCCTCCCTATCTTTGAGATGGACCGTCAGCTAAACCACATCATCCGCCTCATCACTCTTCAATCATACACTGCAGTCATCATGGGGGCGATGGCGAAAGTCAAGAGCCTTCCCACTGCCCCTTCCAAAAATGGCGTATAGATATGAACATCCCTATCTCTTGTGCTGATCATCACTTTGTCATTGGAAAGCCGTTTAAAGTGAGCATACCGTCAAGGCCTTGAGGATCGTGAGCTAAGCAACCTCATCTCCGACGCGTTGAATCCCTCTCTTGGCAACAATGGTATAAAGCGATTGCAACGCAGCCCAGAAGTTGAATGCCCTACAAGCAACCACCTCTAGGCTAATCTACATCGATCACACTCATTAGTCGTAGTCATTTCAAAGCAAAACCATCTTTCTTTGACCACTCTACCACGTTCTTTAGCTACCATCTGCCAGAAGTAATACTCTCACTACTTGTATATCTTTGCTCTACGCTCCCATCAAGCCAGTCATGCGTCAATCCCTGCGAGCCATTTTCGGTTCTCTAACCATCATTCTGCCAGCCTTTCCTTCCCTCTGTTCGGCGTCCTCGCGCCTTTTTGCAATCCAAGGTACGGCGCTAAAGCCAATCGCCGTTCGAGACTTCGAAAGAGTCTCAGGCATCGAACGCCGGCGGGCCTCCGAGGACTTCCCCAATCTCAATTTGCAAACTTAATCCCAGCTAATCTATGGGAGCCCAGGAGGTCTGCATCGCTACCCTTACCAGTACGATAGTGTAAAGCTAACTAACTTTCCCAGACAATGGCCAACTCCTTCTTGCGAACATGACTCTTTACGCCCCCGACGGCCTTGAGATGGTCATGATGGAACGTTTCGAGGGCCTCACTTCAGCAGTAGACTGCCACGGCGACGACGGGAGCATGTCCCTAGCCTTCTCCTCTGCCAACGCTTTCAACTATGCCTTACAGGAATGGGCGCACATCAATGACTCTGACAACGGAACATTCTTGCTTATTGCAAATCATTTTTGTTGGACCTGATGACGAGAGACAGCCATACCTGTAAATTTTCGTCTGTAACAGAAGACATCACGACCTTTACCATCCATTTGACTGCGCAAGTAGCTCCGTGGTCTGACATCGCCGGAACTTATGACCTCGACTTTGGCCAGGTCACTCCATACCAACAGACTCCTCAACTCAAGGAGCGTGGTTTGGGTTGCGTTTTAACTGGCGACTGCGACTACAGTCCGAGTGTTACGTTCCCCGTGAGCGCTGGTACTAAAGGCCAAGTGTCTAACATCTATAGCGACAGCAAGTGATTAACCTTCGAGGCTGCTGCTGCCATCCCAAACCCAAACAAGTCTTTGTCAGCCGGCAGCAAGAGTGTCTTGATGACAAAGAATCCTTCTCTTCAGCGGTCCAGAACCACGACGGTGATCATTGTACTGACGATCAACATAGATTCAATCTCAATTGCCTCAATTGCTTTACCACCGGCAGTTTTCAAGTCGCTGGACACATCTCAGTGAGTGTTTTGCTCACCTTCCTATGGAGACAGAACTAATCTCTATGCCAGACCAGCGACTTTAAACTCTCGGCGCTCACCCCAACTGCAACTACCCAAAACTTTCAGGCCGAGCTCGAGCTCGAAGCAGTAGTGACAGCTTCCCACAGTCCCGCAGCGTTACAATACGTAAAGCCGCTTTTCTCCACCGCTATCCCTGGTGCCGGCATCTCTGTCGCCGGCATTTTCACTTGGGCGCCACCTTGTCCTACGATGTCGGTTTCACGGCGACCATTCAAGGCACCGCCACCGTAGATTTTGGACTTTCTGCTGGAATCCCCAACAGCGCACAACTTGTCGCGGATATCAAAAACCCAGGCTCCAGCTCCGCAACAGGCTTCGGTGGTGGCTCGATTGTTCCGCTCTTTGATGTTAAAGAGATGTCTGCATCGATTACTTTGGGTGCATATTCGCAGCCAAAGCTGGCTTTTGGAGTATCGTTGCTTAAGATTGGTACTGCAGATATTGATATTACTATCAAGTTGCCTGAGGTCGATGTCACCCTGTCCGCTGAGTATAGTAAGAACACATCTCCGTCGGTTTCCAGACGTTCAATAAGCTGACAATCTATTACAGACCAAAGTGGTGTTTGTACCGGGAGCTCCTCAACAACAGGCATCAAACTCAGCAGCAGCCTCGACATTGAAGTAGATCTCGACATTGAGGCTGAGCTAGGCGACTCTACCACCCCGTCTTGGTCGGATAAGCTGTTCGGCACCACGGTGCCTCTTCCCTCGCAATGTTTCCCAATCAACATTTCCGGGCTTTCACCTACCAAGACAGCTATACCAACGATAGCTACGACAATACCAATCTTGTCCGTGCCTATCGCCCCAACACACATATACTCAGCATCTAGTGTGGGACTGCAACCGATCATGAATGGCACGAGCTACTTGCTCGCACCCTCTGGGGTAACGATTCCACTATCTGCCACTGGAGGGTCCGGCATGCCTAGTCTGACTGGCACGGGCTATGTTATCGGGCCAACTGGTACCTCGGCTTCTGGCACTGGTGGACTCCCTCGACAGTCGAACAACACGCCTTACCCGTACTCGAGAACATCTGGTGCGTTAATTGCAACTGGCAAGGGCAACGCTGGCCCCTCATCAGGCGCCGCGTCGGCTTCTAGATACTTCACCTCTTGAGCAAAAATTCACGCCCGACTCCATTGCCACTTGTCCGATTTGTATTATGTGCATAGCAATGCTCAAATTTCTCTTTATATCTGTATGAGTACATGGTTGTATATTAGTGGCAGGTAACCGGCGAATTTCCCAGTCGCCCGAAGCGCGCATGAACTGTTATCAACTTCGGAATTACAGACGATTAGAAGCCCTCAAGTATCACCAATTGCTAATATATTCCTATTTCCAAAGTATTATTCTTAAATTCTCAAAGTCTCCACGTTTCGAATACCTACTATATCCGCCCTATATCGGACTAAATGGAAGAGGAGGTTCTTACCGAGAAGAAAATGACAGAGGTTGCCTTCGAACACCACACATGTTCATGGTCTGTACTACCATACATCCCATCGACTGGCGACCTCCATGCTTATGATTCTAGCGAACCGCCAACAGCTAGACTCATCACTATAGCGATATGGCAATTCAATAGCAGGATGAGCGGTAAATCAAAACTCTCAATCGTATCAAATCCTGTAATTGACACCGCTTGACCTGCGACTTTGTGAGAAAGGTAAGTTTTCTAGGGTACGTTAAGCGTCTCTAGCCCTTACTGGTCTTGTATTTTTCGATTAATCTGGGACCGAGTGTCGTATACAAGACCATTGAAAGATCTAATGACATAGGAACACAGCCTCGATTCGTTAAATCTGCCCTGTAACTCCTTCTGAGGGCAGCCACAGCCACAGCCGTGACTATCTAAAAACTCGAGCATTCTTCTAGAATATGCCCGTTCCCAATCGATGGTATAGTGGAGGGATGATCGGTACGAATGTCAACCGACGGGGGCTAGATTAAAATATTATTATGGCCTACACAGATTACGGTACTATGAAGATATGCCACGGGAACACGGATTGAAGATTTTGCCGGGACTTAAGCCACGAGAATTTGCCGTAGAAATGTGGCATCAAGTACGGCGAAGGGGAGCTGCCTCGCGAAGTGCTTGGAGAAGTGGAGTGGCACGGCGATGTAATTTTAGCGCAAGCATGTATGCAATTTCTCGAGTTGAGAGCATTGAGCGGACATGAACATGTCTTGACAATCAGCTATGAACTTACGAAATTTTATCGCTGCGTATACATCCGATATACTTTTGCCTTATCGGAGAGCAAACACTCGAATTGTATCATAATATTGAAACCTTCTCAACAGCCGTACCTTATCAGTCATCATCGCGTCCCCAAATCCCTCATCTCTATCACCCGTCTGCTCCAGCCCATGTCATTCACATGACCGAGCTGTCATACAACTTCCGGAATGCAGATGACGACTGCGCCAACAAGGCGTGAGGGCTGCCAAACTCTTTAAGCACGCCATTCTCCAGCATGGCGACCTTGTCGAAGTCGATGATCGTGTCGAGTTTGTGTGCTACTGCGATGATGGTGTGAGAGGAGAATTTCTGGCGGATGATGCGTTGGATTAGGGTGTCTGTTGCGTCATCGACGCTAGAAGAGGGTCAGCGTGTTGGTTTCTGTATATGTATGGAAGACTTAGGAGTAGAGAAAGAGAGAGAAAGTGAGAGAGGCGAGGTGCAAGATGTGATTGTCGGGTTGTATCTACCTGCTCGTTGCTTCATCAAGTATGAGAATCGAACTGGGCCTCAGGAGTGCCTGGGCCAGACACAGGAGCTGCTTTTGCCCGTGAGACAGATTGAGAGTTTCGATATTAGCGTCTAGTCCGCCTTTAGCCCCTTTGATTGCTTGCCACAACCTAACATCTAGCAAAGCAGTGATGATGGCCTTGTCCGTAGATCTCTTGTACGGATCGACGTTAAGCCGCACTGTGCCGTTCAGTAAAAACACATCTTGAGGAAGCCCGATGATTCTTGAGCGGACCTCTCGTCGCGGAATGGTGGAGATGTCGACTCCGTCGATTATGATTGAGCCGCTTTGAAGCTCTATCATGCGGAAGATGGCCATGATCAGTGAGCTCTTGCCGCTCCCTGTCCTCCCACAGATGCCAATCTTCTCACCTGCCTGGATTGAAAGGGTCAAGTCGTTCAAGACCATGCGTGAAGAGTCGTAGCCTGCAGAAACTGAGCGAAATTCTATGGCACCTTTCGCTGGCCAATCTGGAGGAAGTACTGCGTTTTCATTCGGTAAGTCTTCGCCAGTAGTGGTAGCTGAGAAGTTTTTGATTCGGCTGATCGCTCCGATGTGAGTCTCCAACATTGTCCAGTATTGAAGCACTAACTTGAGGTTTTGACTGAACAAGATGACATTGAGCAAAGCGATGCCAACGTATGCGCCGCTCAAGAGGCCTCTTAGCTCGACCACCAGAACCATCAACATCACTGCAACCGCAGCTACGAGCAAGTCCAACACCAATTGGAGCCATCTCTGGACTGCGAAGAGGAGATAGAACGGCCTTTGCGACTGATCGAGCAAGAAGCTGTTCTTCTTCTCCAGGTCTCTTTGCCACCCAAAGGCGCGCACTGTCGTCAGACCGGCTATGATCTCGGAGAATTGCGAGTACAGAGGCGACTTAGCTTCGAGATCGAGAAAACGTAACTGCCGAGAGGTACGGAGGTAAAATTTCTGGATAAGATACAGCGCCACAAACCATACTGGGAACGATATCGCGGCATAGACTGATGATATGCCGATGAGGATGATCTGAGCAATGCAGAGAACAAAGGCGGTAAAGAAGTTGAGAGCTGAAATGGGTAGGTCCATATCGACGAGCTGGAGATCTTGCGAGAAACGATTTAGTGTGACGCCAGTGTCTGTTGTGGAGAAGAAGGAGACTGGGGCGGCAAGGACAGTTCTCAAAAGCCGGAAATGGAAGTTCCCGCCGGACCGTGGAACCATGGTGATGATGATCTGCCAGCAACTGATGATGAGTGACATCAAGCCCATCATCCCAAGTAGAGCATAGATACCGAGCCAGTATCCCAACCTTTGATTCGGTGCCTGGGCGTTTGCGGTCGCCCACCAGCCTAGCCAAATCTGCGGGAAGGATATGCAGAACACATAGCCACTGATGGCTACGACGAATGTGACCACGGAGAGCCATCCGACAGACTTTGCATAGTAGGCATAGAGAGACAGGTCTCCAGTCCGCTTGTTGGCCTCCAACTCTGCCTCCTCTACCGTTTCCACGGGCTGTTTGGTTGGAAATGGTGCGGCTTTGCTCACAGTAGTGGACATGGCTAAGAGTTGATCTAGATTTGTTTCCTTGGTTTTGAATCTCCACTCCGGAGGCGGCAAGTCAAGGCTTGAGACGTAGCCACCACTCTTAGTGAGCTGTTTGAAGCTTCCCTGCTCCATAATCTCGCCATTTTCATCGAGGACAACGATATGATCGGCGAAAGGAAGCCGTTTGCCGGAAGAGGATGCAAGGATCACAGTGGCATCTTGACTGCGTAACACGCCATCTAGACCAAGAAGATTGTGAAACACGCGGTTTTCTGTATCCAGGTCTAGACCGCTGAGCACATCATCCAGGATGCACAAGTCATGTCTAGCGTATATAGCACGAGCGAGCGCGAGCCTTTGGCTTTGGCCACCACTTAAAGCCACTCCTTTGCTTCCAATTCGTGTCTGGTCTCCGAGCGGCATCTGCCGGAGATCTTCTTCCAGAGCACAAGCTTCGAGAATAGTGTGGTACCAGCGATCATCAAATTCCGAGAAAGCTGTTATACTATCATGGAGAGTGCCGTTCATGTGGAAAGGCGACTGGTCGCAATAGGAAACATCGCCGGCTAGGAGTTTCACCGTTCCTGACAAGACCGGAACCTCGCCAAGAAGCGATTTGAGTAAGATTGATTTACCACAGCCAACGGGGCCAACGATGACTGTTAATTTTCCTCGAGGAATCTTAAGCTGGATTGAAGAGAGTAATTTCTTGTCCACGTCCCAGCCAAAGCTTCCATCTTCTACGCATATGGCATCACTATCTGACCTGGACAACGAAGGGATCGAATGCTTCAATGTTGTAGTGGTGATGGATTTCTCGGTCCAAGTGAGACTCCCACTTGGACTGTCCTTGGCCCCTTTAGAGATTCCGGTGATGTCTGAGTCCGAGTCAGGTTGAAAAGGCCTGAGCCTTTTGTCTACATGTTCACTTGTTTCCAAGAAAGCTTGAATGCGGTCAAAGCAGCCCAGAGAGCCGGCGAAAGCGGTCAAGGACATGATCAGCGACCCTAAAGGATCAGTGAGAAGCGCGAAGAGCGATAAGGACGTGAAGGCTTTGCTAGTGTCCAGTGTGCTCTTGCCACCACTTTTAAAAGCCAGAACGGAAAAGACAGTGAAAGTTAGCACTGGGGCGAAGACAGGAGTGGTGTAAGCAAAAAACATGCTGCCGATGAGTAACCTCCGGAAACCTTTGGAAATCTGCAACTCTTCAAGTCTCAGGTCCTGCAGGCTGTCAAAAAGAGTCTCCGTCAACCCACACATCTTGATGCGCTTCATCGAGCCTAACATCTTCGTCGTAGCGCTGATACGTCTCTCAATGGCTTCAAGCCAAAGGGCTTGCCTTTGCACCACCAACTTCAAGACGAAGATCGAAGCCAAGAATGAAACTGGGAATCACCAAACACGATTAGCAGGCTTTCGATAATGTTTCTATCTCTGACGATGTGGTCGCCGCGGTATCTCTCTCCCAGATGCACAGAGGTTGACTTACGTATGGCGACACCAAGAGGAATTGCACAGGCTGCTCCAAGCTGCCTCCCAAGCAGATAGATGGCAAGGGTCACCTCGATCAGATTTGCCCAGATTTCATGCATTGTTTGCCAGCCATTCGTGATTCTTTCGATATCGGCACTCATGAGGGTCAATGATGTGGCTGGATCAGCAAGATCAGCTTTCAGACTCGACGTCTTTGCGAACATCATCGAGATGAGTCCTCCTCTGGCCATTGTTATTGCTCGATATGTTAGATGCTGATATTGACCGCTCGTGACTGCGATACCAAAGTATACCAGAAAGTATGCACCAATCAACCCATATCCTACGTTCGTCGACTCCCCGGTAACGGGTTGTTGCGAAAATTCTATGGTCCGTTGAATCAAGAATGGCTGGCAAAAATTAAAACCGATAAGCGCCATCCGAGGAGGGACCACGGCCAGAAGGTGCCATTTCAATTTGCTGAAATACGTTTTGTGAAGCGACCGTGGCGCCTTGTCAGTAACGCGTTCCCAGGCGCCATGCAGCCTATGGTACAGGTAGTCGGTTGTCAGGTGCTTGTCGAGTGGTAACAAGTCATCTATAGATAGAGATCTAGAGAAGCCTGTCCGGAAAAGAGGGTTGAGCCAATCGAAGAAGGCTTTGCCGAAAAGTCCGCTGGTAGCCTCGGGCGAAGTTGCTTTCCACTCCGAGTGCAAGCTACGGCGTTTCCCAACGGCCTCCACTAGGAGTAGGACGAGTTTGATGGCAAGGGATGTGGTCGAGACAGCCGCAACGGTATCATTGTACCCTTGCAACCAAAGCGTTCGCACTCGAGCGGCATCAAAAACGAGGGTTATGGAGAGAAAGAAATTTACGATTAAAGAGGGCCGAATGGTCCGCTGGTGCTCTAAAATGGACTCAAGTCCAAGTGCAAGTGCACCCACAAGGCTGATGACAGCGTTCGGGATGGACGCCCTAGTCTTGACGGCCTTTGGCCCCGACCATACTGCGATGAGTGCAACTTGTATTGCTCCGTATATAGCGTACGTTATCTGTACAAACCAAACGTCAATTCCAGCTTATGTTTAAAAAGGTTAGCATGGGGAACAAGAGCTTCACATACCAACTTGGTTGGTAACAACAAATCGCTGTCGACTTTGATGGATCTTGGAGCAAGGTACGAGATGCGAAAAGGTATGACGGTGATAAGTAAAGCAAGCGGTAGTATTGATAGAATTGATTCCTCAAACAGTAATGTGAAATCAAAACCGCCGCGGCAGCTTTCTGCGTAGGGGCCGAACGAATTATCAACGAGTCTACAAGGTATTGATGCCATGTTATATTGCTCAGCTGGAACTCCTCTTGAGGAAGTGCATCTGAATGCAAAGTGTAGACGCGATCTATGCAGGAGATTCCGGAGATATCTGGCAGATTTCTAGGCTCCTCGAAAAATTCCATCAAAATTCCCTCCAAGAGCATCGTCAAGCGTTAAAGCAGCACGCATGGCAGGCTAAACGGATCGCATTGTTACGATGTGTCATGTTCAATTATTCCTCATCATGGTCAGGATATTCATTTTCGTGATTGTCCTTCCGGTCATGCCACGTCGAGGCCCCAATGTGAGGTGTGCATGGCATGACATTGGTCCGCATGGCAAGCCCGCATGAGTTGGGTCAAACCCTGCAGCCGCTGACGCGAAGCCATTCCACAATCTGAAGATGGAAGCGAGACGGGGGATGTGTTGCCGGTGGCCTGCATGGTGAGGGCTGATGCATGAGCTGCAAGCAGCGAGATCGAGGATTTTCGACGTTGCATCGACCAACCAGCCTTAAGAAGATCGGGGATTCCGCAAGGTCCAGCCGTTGCACTTGCCCGATGTGGATATGCATGCAGCTGTAGCGAGAAGTGTATGTTTGTTTTCGTAGGTGCGGCAAGAAGATGGCTTCGCTTCTAGCAAGGACCCCGCGTTTTACAGTGGGACTACCATTTGACCTGCATCTACGCGCCGCAATATCCTGTTTTCTGCAGCTTTAGAAACGGGAGGATCAACAATGCTGAGTATTGGTGGGTACACGGAAGTGGTTAGATCCTTGAAAATGACAATGAGATCTTGGAAATTGATGGACAGAGATATTCTGCTTGGCAGAGGGAGGCACACTAGAGACTAGTGGCCGCGGACTATGACCCAGAAAGGCTAGCGCTCAGACGTCAGGAAACCGTTGGGCGCCCCCCTTCCCACTTCCTTCCCTCCCCTCCCTTCCCTTCCCATCCCTCGCCATCCCTTCCCATCCCTTCCCATCGCTTCTTTCCCCAGAATAAGCTAAGTTTAATTGAACGCATCTCGATCTGGTCCCTGAGACTAAGCGTAAGCACGTCTTGGTCCCTCTATACTCGATTTGCTCGCTCTAAGAAAATCAATAATGCCACGAATGCTACTCCAATCAATACTGACCGCGTGGCAGACTTGGAAAGCCCGACTCGCTGAGGCGTCACCTTTGGTTCTCAAGCGTCACCTTTGGAACCAAAGGTGGAGTAACCATTCCCCTCTTGCAACGTGCACTCTGCAGCACGCATGCAGTATGCACGTTTGTCATGTACCCCAGCCCATCCAGAAACTCGCCTCTCCCTGCCCCAAACAGTTGTGCCATCTTCCCTATACTCAAAGGACCATGTCGAAAATAGCCTATGGCGTCGGCTTCGGGTGCCTGTCATTCGTTACTAAGAATTCTTCCCTAGCTTGCCACTTCGGGATCTGATAGCCGATCCAAGCACCAATCTTGATGGTGAAACTTTTGACAGCTCCATTGTTCCCTGAATAACCAAGCGAGACGCCAGTCACGCAATTCAGGGTACAAGTATGTCCATCTAAAGAACGTGCCGAACTTTGCTTGGCACTAGTGTTGCTAGCAAGGTCTTCATACCACCTGACGTGTTTGTTACGAGTCCGGCAGTCCACCTCAGCTTCGTGTCTCTCAAGACTCGGCTGTTTGGGGAGTAGTGACTCCATGGCGCTATGTGCCGGTCGGATGTCGCATCAAGCTTGGTGACCATGAGTATGGTGTGTAATGGAAACCAGCTGGTCGAATCGTCCTGTAAAGGCTGTGATTGACTTCCTTGGCCTGACTTTTCGAAGAACTCTCCGTACGCTATCCTGACTCGAATTGACCGTCATGGTGGGAGGATCAGGCTTCCTTGGTATCTCTGCAGGAATGACGCCCACATCAACGTCTTTCTCGAGCCCAAATCGCGTAGCGCTGCAACGGTGTTATTTTCATGACGTGATGGCGAGCGAATGAACCATCTCCAGTAGGCGTGAAGATCCCTAAAACAAGGGGACAAGGGGTGACTGACGCTTGTTGAACCAGCAACCGCCACAGAGCTCATAGTGTTCCACTTTATTTCTTGAGAGATTCCAGAAGGCCGCCATCGAACTACCTTCATTCTCATTCGAATTAATCTGCAACAATCGAGGAGCAGTCACATCGTCCGACAATATGACCGTGAGCCAGGATTACAAAAATACAGATAGCGCTGCTATGCCTCACACCAGAGCCGTGACTTGTAAGCTCCCTCTCTTAGACGGAGGACGAAATTCGACAGCTCGTACGATCGACGCCGAAGTGGAACTTCAACATGCCGTAGCGCTCCAAGAGCTTGCGCGGGATGAAGACCCAACACCTTTCCATGACATTCTATGTACGGCTTGGGGACTTCTTTTGCGTTGCTACACGGGCCAGGATGATGTCTTTTTCCAATTTCGACAAACAAGTCGCTTTAGCGAGACCGTGAGCGGAGGACCGGCCACGCCAAGAAGCGAACGTCTCTCGGGCTTTCAAATGGCGTTTAATGAGCACGAGAAGCTTTCAAAGTATACAGAGAGAGCAAGAGAAGGTAGAATAGCACCCTTCGAAGAACGGCGACTTCGTTCTACTGCAACAGGCTCAAATGCACATGATACTTCTGGCACAAGTGATTCGAACACAGTCATATGGGTTCAACAGTCGAGGTCTGCGGACACGCGAATTGTCAATACTGCGGATATCGAGGTATGTGGGCGCTTGTCAATTTGACCATTGATTGGGCATGAGCTGACGTGAGGTGTAGGGGGAGATCTGGCTCCTTGTAACCCTTACGCATCGTGATCTGAATCTCACTTTACAATCGCGAAGCTGCGATGTATCTTCGGGCTATCTTGAGAGTCTTGCAGACACCCTTGACCGTATTCTATCCACAATTCTTGTCTCACCGCAGACACCACTGGCAAACCTGGACTACCTCAGTGAACGCCAGAAAAAACATATTTGGGCCTATGGTCAGGTTACGGATGAGCAGGTGGCCAAATGTGTACATGATGTAATTCATGATCAAGTCCTCAAGCGTCCTGAACATGAGGCAGTATGCGCGTGGGATGGGCAGCTGACCTATCGTACATTGTGGAAACATGTTCGGTGCTTGGCGCAAACTCTTGTCAAGGCCGGGGTAGGTCCGGAGGACCTCGTGCCTCTTTGCTTTGAGAAATCGGTCTGGACGACAGTCGCAATGTTGGCTGTTATGGAGGCAGGAGCAGGTTTCTGCCTCCTCGACGCAACACAGCCGAATTCTCGTCTGGAAAAGTTCACTCAAAGGCTTGCAGCTAAAATCATGCTCTGTTCGCGAAAATTCACTCAAAAATTATCATCGATTACTAATCACATTCTACCAATTGATGCCGAAGCATTAGCCCTGAGCAGCCTATCGGAAGATTCATCGGACGAAAGGGTTTCCCGAGCTAGTCCGTCAAATGTTGCCTACGCCGTATGGACATCCGGCTCGACGGGTGAGCCTAAGGGCGTCGTGATCGAACATCGCGCCTATTGCGCGGCTGCCAAGGCTCATGCACCGGCTCTTTGCATGAACTCGCATTCGCGCGTCCTGCAGTACTCATCCTATGCCTTTGACGCGTCCATTCTTGAGACTCTTACCCCACTCATGATTGGAGCAGCTCTGTGTGTCCCCAGCGAATATTCGCGCCTCAACGACCTTCCTACCGCTGTCAATCAGCTGCGTGTCGATTGGGCTGAGCTCACACCTTCTGTTGTCAACTTCATCTCTCCATCCGCTGTCCCCGGACTGAAAACCCTAGCTCTGGTTGGGGAAGTCATGAGCCAAGAGAACATAGCGACATGGTCTACCATCAAGCTCCTAAATGCTTACGGCCCTGCTGAGTGCTGCGTGGCTGCGACAGTAAATCCAGACATCAACCGTAACAAAGAACCAACACTGATTGGTTATGGAATCCATGGGCGTTGCTGGCTCGTAGATCCAGAGAACCCTGATCGGCTTGTTCCGCCAGGCTGCGCCGCAGAACTCGTAATAGAAGGTCACAGCTTAGCGCGAGGTTATCTGAATGACCCAGAGCGGACAAAAGCCTCGTTCATCGAGAATCCCACGTGGGCTATTACTGGCGACGCTGACAACTTCAAAAGGCGAATGTACAAGACTGGCGACCTTGTCAGATATCATACCTCAAACGGCATGCTCTATTTTCTGGGACGCAAGGATACCCAAGTGAAACTCCACGGACAAAGGATCGAGCTCGGCGAAATAGAGCATCACCTCTCAGCAGAACCTGCTATCCACCAGTCTATGGTCATAATGCCGAAGAAAGGCTTTTTAAAGCATCGTCTTGCGGCAGTGATCTCTTTGCAGAGCGAGTCGGTTGCAAACCGCCCAAAGGGTACTGGAGATGTCCGTCTCGTCGATAGAACGGATCAAGACAAAGCTCAGCCGAATATTGCTGTTGCTTGTGAGAGACTTTCGCGTCATTTGCCTGCTTTCATGATGCCGTCCGTTTGGCTTGTAGTGGAGTCTATACCCCTCCTCCGATCCGGTAAAGTTGACCGGAAAGCCGTCGTGAATTGTGTTCAGGATTTAAGTGAAGAATGCTACTCTCAGTTGGTTCGAGGCGAAGACCCCGGCACAAAGCCAGCCACTGAGTTAGAAGGTCAGTTGAGATCAATATGGAGCCATGTCCTCAACCTGAAACCCACCCAGATTGATTTAGAGCGGTCATTCTTGAATTTGGGAGGGGATTCAATATCTGCTATGATGGTACAAAGTCAATGTAAAAAGAAGAATATCGGCATGACAGTCCAGAATATCCTCCGTTCAAAGTCTATAACCCATCTTGCAAGCTTTGTCCAAAAAGTGAGCCACAGCGCCACAGAGATTGAGAGGGTCGAAGAGGACTTTGACCTATCTCCGATTCAAAGCTTGTATTTCGAGCTGCCCAATCGGCGAAAAGGACACTTCAATCAAAGTGTGTTTGTGCGTCTGACGAAAATAATCTCCCCTGATGTCTTACGCCAGTCCACCAAAGCTATTGTGGGCCGTCATTCAATGCTACGAGCAAGATTCCGTCTATCTGCGTTTGACGACGAATGGAAACAACGAATCACCACCGATACAATAGGCTCATACTCCTTTCGTGTGCATGATTGCCTTTCGAAGGAGCAAGCCATTCCTGTCATGGCGAAGAGTCAAGCTTCGCTTGACCCAGTGAACGGGCCGCTCTTTGCAGTTGACCTCTTCAATGCTGAAGGGGGCAGGCAACTCTTGTTCATGACTGGTCATCATCTGGTGGTTGACCTCGTGTCTTGGCGTGTGATTCTTCAAGATATGGAAGAACTCCTTACAAACCCAGAGGAAACCTCCGATTCCCACTCGTCTCTCTCCTTTCAAGCTTGGTGCAAAATGCAAGTGGAGCATTCTCATCAGCTTACAATCAACACGGTTCTACCACTCAGTCACATACCCATACATGGTTACGAGTATTGGGGTCTGGAGAATCAGACGAACACGTATGGAGATGTCGATAGCGAAGGATTTGAGCTAGAGGCCCCCATTACTGCTCTACTAACATCCAAGTGTCATGAGGTCCTGAGAACTGACACGGTCGATATTCTTGTCGCGGCAATGGCGCATTCCTTCTCGCAAACCTTCACTGACCGAGCCCCGCCTACGATCTTCAACGAGGGTCACGGGCGCGAGGTTTGGGATGGGTCCATTGACCTCTCCCGGACTGTTGGATGGTTCACCACTATGTATCCAATCCATGTTCCCGCATCGGCTTCTGGAGATTTTGTCGATACTTTACGCCGGGTGAAGGATTACCGACGTGCCGTACCTGCCAACGGAAGGCATTATTTCGCCAGTCGACTGCTCACGTCAAAGGGCCTCAAGAAATTTGGCAGTCATTGGCCTCTCGAGATTGCTTTCAACTACCTTGGAATTTACCAGCAACTAGAACGCGAGGATGCCTTGCTTGTACCAGTCGAGGAGATGGCAGGGGAAGCTCGAGGAGCAGGTGGCAAAGCAGATGTCGGTCACGACACTCCTCGCTTTGCCATGCTCGAGATCTCCGCCGTTATTGCGCAAGGGAAATTACGCTTCTCGTTTACCTTCAATCGGCATATGAGGCATCGGGGGAAGATCCTGAAATGGGTATCCGCGTGTCGAGAGACTTTGCTTTCATTGCCACCGAAGTTCGCTCACATGGCTTATCAGCCTACATTAAGCGATTATCCGCTTGTCTCAATGACTTACGATACTCTCGAGATATTGATCAAAGACAGGCTTCCTCGGATAGGAGTGACAGATATCAGGTATGTTGAAGATATTTATAGGTGCTCACAGATACAACAGGGTCTACTCATATCCAAGCAGAAAGACAGGGCATTTTATGCAGTTGAGAGTGTCTACAAAGTCAATTCAAGGAACAAAACCCGGGTCGATAGCGGGAGAATTGCAAATGCATGGCAAAAGACAGTCGATCGGCACGCTTCACTGCGGACGATCTTTGTTGACAGTCTGAGTCAAGACGATGCGCTCTACGATCAGGTCGTACTGAAAAGTGTGGTTCCGAAAACTGTACGCCTGGACTGTGCGAATGAAGAGGACGCCGCTCAAGCACTCGCCTCTCAATCATCCATGGAGCCCAACAACCAGACTCCACCTCATCGGCTCACTATTTGTGAGACATCTACGGGCCAAGTGTTCTGCAAGCTCGAGATTGACCATACCATCATGGATGGTGCTTCAATGTCAATCATCCTTCAAGACCTTGTGTCTTTCTACGAAGGTCAAAACTTGCCCAAGACCCGACCTCGTTATAGCAAATATATTGCGTTTTTGCAGACTCAATCCCCTCAAACAGGCATCGGGTATTGGAAATCATACCTCGCCGACGTTGAGCCTTGTTCCTTTCCAGTACTCAACGATGCGACATGTGTTGACCGGAAATTGCATTCGAAGCATCTTGATTTGAGTGAGCTCGCGATGATTCAGAATTTCTGCAACCTACATGGAGTGACCATGGCCAACGTCTTCCACACTGCATGGGCATTGACACTTCAATGCTACACTGGCTCGCAAGAGGTTTGCTATGGGTACTTGATGTCTACAAGGGATCCGTCAATAGAGGACGTCGAAGAGCTTGTGGGATACCTTGTCAACATGGTTGTCTGCCGAGTGGTGTTTTCTCCGAAAATACCGCTTATTGCGATCATGCAGCAGATCCAGACAGATCTCTCAGACGCCCAGGCTCACCGTCAATCCGCGCTCTCAGAAGTCCTACACACGCAAAATCTCTCGGGTACTTCGCTATTCAATACGTCGCTGTCTTATCGAAAAATTCCGCTCGTAACCACCAGCGAGCAGAGTATTTCATTCGACGAATGCCTCCCTTACTACGACCCTACGGAATACAGTGTCTCAATCAACATCGAGGTCTCTGAAGAGAGCACGACCATTGACCTGGACTACTGGACCGATTGTCTCTCAGACGGACACGCCACCAACGTGGCCAACACCTTCCTCAATGCCTTGAAGAACATCATCGAGTACTCAGAATTCAATGTTGGGCAACTAGACACCATGAGCGTGTCAGACCAACAACGTATATCGAGCTGGAACAACAGTATGCCTGAGGTAATAGAGAAGTGTGTTCACGAGGTCATTAGTGAGAAAACCCACGTTCGCCCCGAAGCAGCGGCTATTCAGGCCTGGGATGCGAGTTTTACGTATTCGGAAATGGATGCCTTTGCTGGAAGGCTTGCGGGGTATCTGAAGCTTCTGGGCGTTGGTCCTGAATCATTTGTATGTCTCTGCTGCGAGAAGTCCGCTTTTACCATCATCAGCATGCTTGGTATTCTGCGAGCTGGTGGTGCTTTCGTGTCCTTGGATCCTATGCATCCTATGCCGGCACTCGAGCTGCGCATTAAGGATACGGGGGCACAAGTGATCCTGACTTCGCCATGTTACAACGCTATGTTTGGTGGATTGGCCCTTGAAGTTGTGTCCATTGACCAAGCTTTCCTCAGTAAACTGCAACCGCTGCAAGGCGATCTGTCACTAACAGCACAGCCGCATAACCCGTGTTGTAGCATCTACACAAGTGGAAGCACTGGGAAACCCAAAGGAGTAGTACTTGAGCACAGAGCGCTTGTTACAAGTGCTCATGCGCATGGATCAGCATTGGGTATTGATTCGGACACGAAATTTCTACAATTTTCGAGCTACACATTTGATAACAGCCTGGAAGAAATATTCACGACGCTTATGCGTGGGGGTACCGTCTGCGTACCTTCCGACCACGATCGTTTGAACGATCTTGCGGGTGCCATATCAAGGCTCGACGCCAATTTCATGGATTTGACGCCAACTGTTGCCACCTATCTGGATCCCATTGACATGCCGACAATCAAGGGCCTGGGTCTGGGAGGTGAGGCTCTCACTAAGACTGTATTAGAGGTATGGGGAGATGCAGTCAAAATTCACAATCAATATGGGCCTTCTGAATGTTCCATCAATTCGACGCACAGAACAGACATTCACAAGTCAAGTGACCCATCTAGCATCGGGCGGTCAGTGGGCAGCGTCTCATGGATTGTCAATCCATCGAACCATGATCATCTTGTGCCAATAGGTTGCGAGGGGGAATTGCTGATAGAAGGTCCAATACTTGCTAGATGTTATCTTAACGACAAAGAGAAGACATCTGAAGTCTTCATTAATGATCCCAAGTGGGCACTAGACCCGAGGTTCAAAACAGACCAGAGTCGTGGCCCACGACGTATGTACAAAACCGGTGATCTTGTGCGATATAACTCTGACGGCACCATCTCCTATCTCGGCCGCAAGGATCAGCAGGTCAAGCTACACGGCCAGAGGATCGAACTGGGCGAGATTGAGTTTCATGTCCGAGGCCACCTAGAAGTCGATTGGCATTTCGCCGTGGAATTGATCACGCCCGGGAAGAGCAGCGAAAGCATGAAAGCTCTTGCGGTCTTCGTCTGCCCACAATTAGACGATAGCGTCTCTGCGACCGTCCGTGAACGCGGTCTCCTGCCAGTATCAACCATTCTTCTCACAGCATTCAAGCACTTAGAGATGTCTTTGACAAATGCTCTACCAAAACATATGGTCCCCACTCTCTATATTCCCTTGGCGAGATTGCCACTCACAAGCTCGGGAAAACTCGATAGGAAGCAATTGCGCGCCATCGCCACGTCGTTGACGGATAGTCAAATGGCAATTTTCAGGCTTGCTGGTAGCAGCGGGAAGGAACCCGCAACAGATTTCGAAAAGGCGTTGGCAACTTCATGGGAGTCTGTACTTAGCCTTCAAAAGGGATCCATAGGCATGGATGCGCATTTCTTCCGCATGGGTGGCGACTCGATCGCAGCGATTCGCCTCGTCACTGCTGCAAGATCTCAAGGAATCAACCTTACGGTTGCAAACATTTTCCGAAATGCGACATTATCGGAGATGTGTAAGAATGCTACTCTTTCGGATACACTAGACGGGGGAAGCACACAGCCTGGCCCTCAACCATTTGAGCTCCTCCCAACCACCATTCCTACCAGTCGAATCATCAGTGAAGTTTCGCAACTTTGCAAGGTTAACGAGAAGGATATTCAAGACATTTACCCTTGCACCTCTATTCAGGAAGGCTTAATCGCATTGAGCACCAAACAGCCCGGCGCCTATGTTGCTCAGAACTTGTACAGCCTGTCTACCATCGACCTTGATAGATTCAAAGAAGCGTGGAAGGCTGTTGTTGCATCAGAAGACATCTTGCGTACTCGGATCGTCTACAGCGATTCTCTAGGGTTTTTGCAGGTTGTCATAGACGAGGAAATAGAATGGCTAGAACAGGATGATCTGGAAGGCTCGTCTGCTTCGGAGAGAACCAAACCAGCTTACAACGGGGCTCGTCTGACCAGCTACTCAATCCTTCGGCGGAGTCGAGACGATCCCCTTTTCTTGTGGACCATCCATCATGCTCTTTACGATGGATGGTCGATAGAGCTAGTTCTAAGCAGAGTTAAAGCTTACTACGAGGCATCCGAATCAACTGATGCGGTCAAGAAGCCCCCGTATTCAAGTTTCATTCGATATCTTTCTAAGGTGAACGCTACTGAATCAGAAGCCTTCTGGCAATCACGATTGGCTGGCACGACATCACCGCAGTTTCCAATGTTACCAAAGCCGAACTATGAGCCCAGTGTGAAAAACATGATCTCACACACAACATCATTTTCTCGCAGACCCAGGGTAGAGATCACCATGCCGTCGTTGATTCGTGCGGCATGGGCTCTGACAATCTCAGCATACTCCAATTCAGATGATGTCGTATTTGCCGAAACAGTGACTGGCCGCGACGCTCCTATCTCGGGCATTACTGACATGATCGGGCCCGCTTTTGCAACGATCCCAGTGCGCGTTCATACAAAACGAGAGCTTACAGTTGCAAACTATTTGCAAGGTCTGCAGGATGAGTTTTCGGATTGTTTGCCGTATCAGCACATGGGCCTTCAACGCATCAAACGAATCGATTTGGATATGGCAAAAGCTTGCAATTTCCAGAACCTAATTGCTATCAATAGCGCAGACGCGAACTCTCAGAGCAACTTTTGGAAATCTGAAGAAAGTAGAACGCTCGGAACTGATGACTTCTTCACCTACGCGCTCACGATTTCTTTCGATGTTGGGACCTCCGAGGTTCAAATGAATGCGCACTACGACCCCGAAGTCATCCCTGAATGGCATCTGCAAAGACTGATTCGCTACTTCGAGTGTGTCCTGACGCGACTGAATTTGGCAGACCGAGCATCTTCAACACTGGTAGATATACGAACGATACACCCCGAAGATCAAGCCTTGATAGAACGGTGGAATGGCACGCCACTAACGCCCGTTGACAGATGTATCCACGAAATCATACACGACAAAGCTAATATTCTCCATTACTCTACGCCCGCCATCTGTTCATGGGATGTTCAATTAACTTATCAGGAGCTTGACACTTTGGCCACTTCTTTTTCCCACCAGCTCCTCGAGATGGGCATAGGTCATGGATCCTACGTACCGATCTGCTTCGAGAAATCTGCGCTGACAATCGTGGTGATGCTTGCAGTCTTGAAAGTTGGGGCTGGCTTTGTTGCAATTGATGGCGAATCTCCAGCGTCACGCTTGCAAAGCATCATACGTGATGTTGACGCAACTATCATCTTAAGCTCACTAAAGTACGAACAAGCCTGCAAATCTTTGGGTACTCGAACTTTGGCCATTGATCTCAAATCGATCGCCGATGGCTTGAAAACGGCAGGTGCTCTTCCAAGCTGTGCAAGCATTGACATTGCCTACATCGTCTTCACTAGTGGGTCAACGGGAAAGCCCAAGGGTACTCTGGTACCCCATACAGCCTTTGTCACTGGAGCAGCCGCGCATGGTCCAGCAATGCGTATGCAAACAACATCACGAGTGCTTCAATTCTCATCATATACTTTCGATGCCTCTATTGTGGAAATCTTCTCGACCCTGATCTTTGGAGGCTGTGTATGCGTGCCAGACGAACAGACGCGACTGAATGACACAACAAAAGCCATAAACGACATGAAGGTCAATTGGACTCTTCTGACCCCCTCATTCGCTCAAATGATTGCGCCCTCACAAGTCCCCAGTCTGGAAACCTTGGTGCTGGGTGGTGAGGCTATGTCTCAAAACCACCTTTCCACCTGGGCAGACAAGACACATCTCATTAACGCCTATGGTCCCAGTGAGTGTGCGGTAGTAGCTACTGTAAACAACCACGTCTCCCCGACTTCAAGCCCTGCAAATATCGGACGAGCAGTTGGCTGTCGTTCCTATATTGTTGATCGATATGATCATGATGAGCTGGTGCCGGTTGGTGCGGTTGGTGAGCTGTTGGTTGAAGGCCCTATCCTAGCCCGTGGCTACCTTAAGGAACTAGAAAAGACTGCCCAGTCCTTCATTCGCAGTCCAAGATGGATGAAGCAATTCAAACGTGAGCAGGGTTCAACGAACAGTTTAATCTATAAAACAGGAGATCTGGTTAAGTATGCTGAGGATGGCTCTATCATCTACCTTGGCCGGAAAGACAATCAAACTAAGCTCCACGGCCAGAGACTCGAGCTCAGCGAAGTTGAGCATCATTTGGGTCAGCTCTCAACAATTCAACATGCTCTAGCTGTCATCCCCTCATCTGGTCCCTACGAGAAGAAATTGGTGGCGGCGCTTGCCTTTAAGAAGAGACTAGAGACCCATATCGCACACAATGGATTGCAAGCGGTTACTCGCAAAGACTCGGCCCCACTTGTTCGGGGTGTACGAGAATATCTGTTGACCCGTCTACCACCGTACATGGTTCCATCGAACTGGATATCATTGCAAGATATTCCCCTGCTCGCAAGCGGGAAGCTGGATCGGCGACGGGTAACGTCGTGGATTGAAGACATGGACGAAGACATCTTCCGTGAGATTTCAGGGAGCGAGAGTAGAGACACCGAAGTAGAAGGCTCTGAAATCGAGCAACGACTTCAATTAGTTTGGTCAAAGATTCTACGTCTCCCTAGAGAGCAGATTGGGTTCAACAAAAGTTTCCTCTACCTTGGAGGTGACTCCATCTCAGCTTTACAGGGTGCATCGCTTTGCCGGTCAGAAGGTCTTGGGGTCACTGTTCAAAACATCATCCGATGTCAATCAATCTCTCATCTGGCCTCACAAGTTACACTGTCAAAGAACGTGCAATACGCAGATGAAGAATTTGACAAGTCTTTTGATTTATCCCCAATGCAGCAATTGTTCTTCGATTGGGTTGGAGACAATGTCAATCATTTCAACCAAAGCGTTTTGGTCAAATTGACGAGAAGACAAAAATTGAACAAAGTATCTGCTGCTGTCGAGTCGCTGGTCAAGTCTCACTCAATGTTGAGAGCACGCTTCGAGCAAGACAGTACCGGCCAATGGACCCAGAAAATCGACAGAGGGATCTCGAAGTCGTATAGCTTCAGAGCGCATCCCGGCAAGTTTACGTCCGAGGAGATTAAATCTTCAGTGGAGGCGAGACAAAACAGTCTTCGAGTTCAGGGTGGACCAATATTTGCAGCTGATCTCTTTGAGTCTGAGACAAACAACTCACAAGTTCTCTCACTCGTCGCACACCATCTTGTCATCGACGTTGTCTCATGGGGCATAGTGTTGGATGATCTCGAGGCTCTGCTAATTTCCGAGAAGGTCGTGGCCCAGCCATCGCTTCCTTTCCAGATCTGGAGCCGTCTTCAGAGTGAGCATACACTGTTGGGGGCCTCGAAAGTTTTTCCCGTGGATAAAAACATCTCCGCTGCCAATTATTCCTTCTGGGGCGTGTCTGGGAAACCGAACGTATACGGCGCCATTCACAACTTAGACTTCGAAGTCGATGCCGAGACCACGGGACGACTACTTAGTAACTGTCACGTTCCTCTTCAGACAGAGCTCGTTGACGTATTACTTGGCTCTGTTTTCTATGCCTTCTGCCGTGCCTTTCCAGACAGAGACTCTCCGCCTACAATTTTCAATGAAGCGCACGGTCGTGAACCTTGGGATTCTAGTCTTGACTTGACGCATACAGTTGGATGGTTCACCACTATCAGCCCAATATCTTTCCCGGCTGACGCTGTCCAAGACATGGACATCACCAAGGTGATTCGCTGGGTCAAAGACCAAAGAAGCCGCAGCAGAGATAAAGGCCGCGAATACTTTGCGCATCGAATGCTGACGGAGGAGGGAGGAAAAATGTCCGCTGCTCATTGGCCAATGGAAATAGCTTTCAACTATCTGGGTCAAGAACAGCAATTTAAAAAGATAGGCTCACTCCTCCAGCCACTTGATGACATATTGACTGGTTCTGATATTGGGGACTCTGTTACTCGATTTGCGTTGTTCGAAATATCCGCGGTGATCTCAGAGGATAGACTGAAAGTTTCTTTCACATACAGCCGCGATACTGAACGGCATCAAGGTGTCCAGCTCTGGGTTACTGAGTTTGAGAAGGCTCTACGCCTTTCTTCCGTCCGTCTACCACAATTGGAGGCCCAGTCGACGCTAAGCAACTTTCCACTTCTGCCGCTGGCCTACAACACCATGGAAAAACTCCAGGCTAGACTTTCTTCAATGGGCATTGCTTCTATGGCCGATCTCGAAGACGTGTATAGCTGCTCGCCCATGCAGCAAGGTCTGCTACTCAGCCAGATCAAGAACACTGGACAATACATTTACCAGTCAATCTTTGCAGTTGATTTTGTTGATTCCGCTAATCCTGTCGACGCGCAACGACTTGCGCGTGCATGGCACATGGTCATACAAAAACACTCGGCACTCAGAACAGTCTTCGTAGAAAGCCTATCACATGATGGCCTTAGGGACCAAGCAGTCCTCAGGAATACGGCGCCAGGAATTGTCTTTTCGTCTTGTGATGCGGCGGATGCAGTTGGCTTCTTGAAGAAACAGGAGCCACTAAGCTTTGTAGAAATTCGACCTCAGCATCAATTGACTATCTGCGAGGGCCATCATGGACGTATTCTTTGCAAGCTTGAAATGAGTCACGCTATCTGTGATGGCACCTCGATACCAATCATCTTCCAGGACCTCGCTCACTTCTACATCGACGAGAAAGCAGCGCCAGGTGGGGCGCTACTATATCGTGACTATATATCTCATATTCAGCAAACCTCTCATGAGGAACATGTCGCTTACTGGCGTCAATATTTGTCGAATGTTGAGCCGTGCTACTTTCCTGCCCTAGTGGATAGCGTAAAAAAGGATAGAGATCTACGAACGCTCGACTTGGAGCTTGAAGATGCTTCTGGTCTTCAGTCCTTTTGTGGTCATCATGGTGTAACACTATCAAACATTCTACAGCTCGTGTGGTCATTGGTATTGCGAACTTATACGGGTAATGACAGCATCTGTTTTGGATATATCAGCTCTGGTAGGGATGTCCCTCTCCAGGGTATTCAGAATGCGGTCGGACTCTTCATCTCTATGCTAGTATGTCGAATGGATCTGGGCAACGACATTCTGGTCAGCAAGGCGCTCGAGCAGATCCAGGATGATTATACACAAAGCATGTCCCATCAGGCTTTTTCTTTGGGGGACATGCAACACGAACTACAGCTTTCCGGAAACTCGCTTTTTAACACAGCTTTCACATTTCAGAGACGGCCAGAAGGTCCGAGCGCGTCTAACGAGCAATTATCGTTCAACGTCCTTGAAGCTTATGACCCGTCCGAGTACGATTTGACGGTAAATGTAGAAGCTCGCGAGAACGGCGTCGCCGTCCAGTTCAATTACTGGACAGACTTCCTATGCAATAGCCAGGCAACCAACATTTCCACCACTTTTGCGCAAATTCTACGCTCTATGACGCATCCAGACGATCCCAATCAGATGATTGGAGCCATCGACCTGTGTGGTGAAAGTCATTTAGAACAGATCTTTCATTGGAACCAGAAACCCCTTTCAAACGTCGACCGTTGCATTGACGATATCGTTTACGAACAATCTCAATCGCTACCGCTGTCAACACCCGCAATATGCTCATGGGATGGAGACCTAACGTACGTGGAGCTGGTGTCTCTTGCAAAGCGCCTTGCGAAACGGTTCGTAACCCTCGGTATTGGGCCTGAATCCTACGTCCCAATCTGTTTCGAGAAATCCTCCTGGGCTGTCGTAGCAATGCTGGGTGTGCTTTACGCGGGTGGAGCCTTTGTTCCCCTAGAGCCTTCACATCCCGAAAGCCGGATCAAGTACATTCTGAACAACGTGAGCGCGAAGTTAGTCTTAACGTCTTCGAGATATCGAGGAACATTTATCGGCTTTGCGGAGGTGACCACCTTTGTGGTTGACGATAGTCTCGATTTGCAGAGTCAGCCTGTCGTTGGGGCTGAAGTGTCAAAGCCGACTCCCGACAATGCAGTGTACCTGATCTTCACAAGTGGTACAACAGGCTTACCGAAAGGAACGATTATTTCTCATCGTGCATTTGCGACTGGTGCGACTGAACACGGACCTGCGATGCTCATGCGCCAGACTTCGCGAGTCTTACAATTTTCTAACCTTTGCTTTGATGCATCTGTTATGGAAATTCTGACTACGTTAATGTCCGGAGCTTGTATTTGCATACCAAGTGACGAAGAGCGTATGAACGATCTTGCTGGCGCAATCAGTCGAATGTCTGTCAATTGGACTCTCTTAACGCCCTCAGTGGCGAATGTCTTGAAGCCAGAGAGCGTGCCGAGTCTACAAGTACTAGTCACGGGAGGAGAGGCAATGCAAGCGAAACACATTGTTAAATGGTGCGGGAAGACAAGTCTCGTGAATGCATACGGACCGAGCGAATGCGCTGTGGTTGCGACAACAAGCATCAAGGTGGACGAGAGAGGTTGCATTGCAAACGAAGAACCAGCTGTCATAGGCCACGCTGTCGCATGCCGGAGCTGGGTTGTGAATCCACATGACCACACTCGGATAATGCCTATTGGAGGTGTGGGAGAACTAGTCATCGAGGGATACACGGTTGCACGAGGCTATCTGAATAACGATGAGAAGACCGTACAAGCATTCGTTACCCGACCAGATTGGATGAGGCGCGATAATACGGCACCCCTTAGTGACGTCACAAACTCGGTCTACAAAACCGGTGATCTTGTACGTTACAAGTCGGATGGTAATCTTGTTTATGTGTCTCGAAAGGACACCCAGATAAAACTCAATGGTCTACGGATTGAGCTCGGAGAGATTGAGTACCAAGTGAAACAGCAACTACCCGAAAATATTCAGACGGCTGTTGTGATGGTCGCGCCCTCAGGTCAACAACACGCAATAGCAACGTTCTTTTCCTACCCTGATGACACGGCGGAGCCAGAACAATCCCACCCGCAGACGGACTCGCTCCTGTTGCCGATGTCGGGGACAGCAACCTCACTTTGCAAAGGTCTTAAAGCAAGCCTTGCAGGACATCTACCAGCCTACATGATCCCGACTTTCTTTGTACCCCTCTCCCAGATGCCTTGGACTCCATCAGGGAAGCTTGACCGGATGAGATTATGTAAGATAGCTGCAGGGCTGTCCAAGGAAGAGACAGCACCGTTCAAGCTCGCAAGCTCCAACAACAAACGCGGCCCCACGACGGAAATGGAGAAGAGCCTTCAAAGCCTGTGGGAAACTTTGTTGAACCTGGAGCCTGCATCTGTCACTCTTGATGACAGTTTCTTTGTATTGGGTGGAGATAGCGTTCAGGCGATGAAGCTGGTTGCCGCAGCTCGGACGGAAAGGGTACTATTGAGTGTACTAGACATTTTCCGCAAGCCAACTCTCTGCGAGATGTCAGAGACCTGCAGCTACCTCGAAGAAGAGAATCAAATGATACTCAAGCCGTTCGGATTACTTTCCCATGTTGAGGCTCTTGACCAGCATCTGGATGAGATGGTCGCACAGTGTGGCGTGGAAAAGGAAGATTTGGTAGATGCCTATCCGTGCTCCGCTCTACAGGAGGGCCTCATTACTTTGTCTATAAAGCAGCCCGGCGCCTATGTCGCGCACAACGTATTCCGCCTTCCAGAAGCTGTCGATATTGCTCAATTCAAAGCAGCATGGGAGAGAGCAATGGAGGACATGGATATCATGAGAACCCGAATCGTACATACAAGCATGTCGATATTCTGCCAAGTCGTCCTCAAACGTGAAAACATCGAGTGGCATACCGTAGAGCGCACGGAAGATGCGAACGATTCATCACTGCAGATCCCCGACCACAGCGGCGCGCCACTCATGCGATTCACCATTGTTGAGAACAACAACGTCCAAGATAGATATTTCGTATGGTCTATACATCACGCTCTTTATGATGGATGGAGTATGCCGAAGATGCTCCAGAGGGTGGAAGCCATTTATTTTGAAGATTCTCCCTCTCCCCCGATAGCCTCCTACTCGCATTTCATCAAGTATCTCTCGGACTGCGACGTCCAAGCCTGCGATCGGTTCTGGCAGTCTAAATTCGAGAATTTGCAGGCTTCACACTTCCCGAAAAGCTCGTCATCCGCTGCGGACCCACCTTCTACCACCGATACCCTGCACTATACAATTCAACTCCCAAAGAGGGCAACAGGAACTGGGATAACTCTACCAACAATGATCAGAGCTGCTTGGGCTCTTCTACTGTCTGCGCACACCGGAAGTGGCGACGTAGTGTTTGGAGAGACTATGACGGGGCGGGACGTTCCTATCGATGGAATTATTGATATGCTGGGCCCGACTTTGACGACAGTACCAACCAGGATTCGTGTGAGCGCCGGCTCGACCATCATGGAGTTTCTGAAAAATATCAACCAAGCTGCCGCAGATGTTATCCCATATCAACATGCCGGGCTACAGCGCATTCGAAGGCTCAGCACCGAGACAGCGACTGCTTGCGATTTCCAAAACCTTCTCGTCATTCAGACAGGAGAAGAAAAAAGTGGGGAGTCGAAGCTGTGGGACCCTCAAAACACGGGCGTGGGCTCTAACTTCTTTACCTACCCACTTGTTGTAGAATGCAACGCAAACGAGTCCAGCATACATATTGACGCTCACTACAATGACGAAATCGTATCCAAGTGGCATGTTCAGAGATTGTTGTACCAACTTGAGTCTGTTCTGGGTCACATCTGTTCAGTATCATCTGGAGATGTCAAGTTGAGTGACGTGCATGTCATCAGTGAGCAAGACGTCAACCTCATTCGGGGATGGAACAAATATGAGCCAAATCTGGTCGATAAGTGTATCCATGATCTATTCTTGCAGCAAGCAGAACAAATTCCCGAGTCCCAAGCGGTGTGTGCTTGGGATGGGAGCTTCACCTACAGTGATCTAAGAAACCATGCGGAGGCACTCTCCAGACATCTAAGGCAGCGTGGGGTCTCACCTGAGGTCTTGGTACCGTTCTGCATGGACAAATCGCGATGGGCACTAGTGGCGCAGATGGGTGTACTCCTGGCCGGCGGGGCAATTGTACCGCTGGATCCAGCACATCCCATAACCCGCCATTCGGAGATCATCAAAGATACAAAGGCCACTATACTGCTTTGCTCGCCGGAGTATCAAAGTCGGTATTCGTCACTCGTCGAAGGAGTGATTCCCATTGATGAGCAGTCTCTTTCGCAGCTGCATATGCCCAATCAGAGCAAGCTACCGGCTCTTCGGGCAACAAGCAAGAACATAGCTTATGTGATATTCACATCCGGCTCAACTGGACGTCCCAAAGGAGTCGTTGTGGAGCATGAAGCGTTCTGTACTAGTTCGATGGCCTACTCTAAAGCCATGCTTATGGAACCCAGTTCGCGTGTCTTCAACTTCGCATCTGTCACCTTCGATGTCGGCCTCATGGAGAACCTGTCGCCGTTAACAATGGGGGCCTGCGTCTGCGTTCCAAACAATGAAGCGAAGATGAATGATCTTGCCTCGGCTATCGACAGCCTTGGAGCTACGTGGGCGTTTTTGACACCGTCTGTTGCGAACCTTGTCGAACCGACGGCTGTCCCATCATTGGAAGTCCTGGTTTGCGGGGGTGAGGCGATGTCAAAAGAAAATGTTGTGAAGTGGGCTAATCGCGTGTCCCTGGTGAATGGGTATGGGCCTACAGAGGCCGCCGTCATATCTGTAGTTAACGGGAATGTTTCACATAAGAAAGACCCATCAAACATTGGATTCGCTCACGCCAACGGTCATGCATGGATCACTGAGGCTGGCGATCATCATCGCCTCGCACCATTGGGATGTGTTGGGGAGCTTCTTTTAGAGGGCCCACTACTGGCTCGCGAATATCTTCATGATGAAGCCAAAACAGCGGCAGCTTTTATCTATGATCCAACCTGGGTCATGCAATTTACTGATGAGCGGCCGACTTCTCGGCGATTCTACAAGACTGGGGACTTGGTCAAATATAAGGAAGATGGGAGTATCACGTTCATTGGTCGGAAGGACAATCAGATCAAGCTGCACGGTCAACGTATAGAGCTCGGAGAGATCGAGCACAAGCTCGAGCTTCATCCAAAAGTTCTGCATGCTGTTACTCTGCTACCAAAGACAGGCTTATGCAAGAAGCGCTTGATAGCAGTCTTTTCACTGTCCGACTTGTGTGCTGAGTCGACAGCGTCAGCAGCGCGGAAGTGCGCTCTTCTTCAAGGGGAGGATCGGATGAAAAAAGCACAAATTCAGTTGCAAGAGGTTCGCGAGTTCATGTCCACTCAAGTACCCACATACATGGTTCCAGCTATGTGGGTAACCGTGGAGGCAATCCCACTACTCGTCTCTGGTAAACTGGACAGGAAGCAAGTGGAGAGATGGATCGAGGCTCTCGATGAAGTGGACTACCGGCAAATCACCGCCGATCAGTATGATGCCCACGACACCGCGCCAATAACAGAGACTGTGCAACAACTGAGAGAAGTTTGGGCCTCTGTCTTCAACCTCCCCATCGACAACATTGACCCCGGTAAGTCTTTTATGAGTCAAGGTGGAGACTCTTTGATCTCGATGTCAATCATTGCTCGATGTCGAAAGATAAGCATCGTCCTGTCGCTACAAGAGATCCTGCAGAGCAAATCGCTTTTCCGGCTCGCAAATTTGGTCGACGCAAGAGGTCATTCTGCAAAGATCAGTAGAGTGGCATCTTTAGAAGAAAAGACCGACCACTTGTTCGATCTCTCACCAGTACAGAAGCTGTATTTTCAACTAGCCGGACCGTCCTGTGATCATACTGGTGAAGGTCGCTTCAATCAAAGCCAACTTCTACGAATCAAGCGCAAGACTGACGCTGAGACCCTGCAAAATGCCATCGAAATCATTGTCCAGCAACATTCAATGTTCAGAGCGAAATTTTCTAGAAGCCGCACAGGAGAATGGCAGCAGCAAATCTCCCAAGCCACATCACCCTCTTACCGTTTCCGTGAACATCGACTCGAACATCCAAACGAGATCGTCCCGTTGCTTGCAGCCAGCCAAACCAGTCTAAATATTGAGCACGGGCCTCTACTGGCGGTGGAGCTTTTCCATACTGAGAACCGCGGACAGATTCTATCACTTATTGCACATCACTTGGTCATTGATGTGGTGTCATGGGGTATTATCCTCCAGCAATTAGAGGATTTGCTTACCTTTCAGACTCAACCGATCGAGAAACCACTCTCATTCCAGGTCTGGTGCGCATTACAGAACGATCATGCCCGCCGAAGAGATGCATCCCGTGTCAAGAGCATCCTGCCGTCCAACATCAAGAAAGCAGACCTGGCGTTTTGGGGAATGGAAGATTGTACAAATGAGTACGGGGACGTCGAGCATGAAGACTTTCTCATTGACAAGTCGACCAGTCAATTGGCCCTCGGAAAGTCCAACGATGCATTGCGTACACAGCCAGTGGAAATATTCCTAGCAGTATTGATTCATTCATTCAAGGCCTTGTTCCCACAGCGACCTACACCAACGATCTTCAACGAAAGCCACGGACGCGATGCGTGGGATACGGCCATTGATCTCACAGGGACAATCGGGTGGTTTACTTCCATCTATCCTATCAATGTGCCGGCGAGTGATGAAACGAAGATTATCCTGGAAGTACTCAAACGAGCAAAAGATCTTCGACGTTCTATTCCTGGGAATGGAAGAGATTATTTTGCACATCGCTATCTGACTCCCGACGGACGTTGGCGTTTTAGCGATCACATGCCAATGGAGATCCTTTTGAACTACACCGGGCAGTCTCACTCGTCTGAGCAAAGCGAATCTTTGTTTCTGCCAATTGAGTTCGAAAGAAACCAAAACGACGAGAAATTGACGGCTGACGTCGGACCGAAGGCTCCGCGAATGGCGCTGTTCGAGATTTCTGTGGCAGCTTCGAACGATCAGATCCAGTTTTCCTTCATGTATAACAAGCATATGAAGCACCAGGATAAGATCCACCAATGGGTAAAACAGTGCCAACAGAGTCTGAAACATCTTGTGGAAGAGCTTGCGATTCTTCGGCCAACACCAACTTTAAGCGACTTTCCCTTGTTGCCAACGAACTACAGTGGGCTGCAAAGACATGTGAACGAAACGTTCCGGGAGGCTGGAATCTCCAGCATCAATGATGTAGAGGATATCTATATCTGTGCGCCAACGCAAGAGGGACTTCTCCTATCACAACTAAGGAACCCCGATCAGTATATCAATTACGTGATCTCGGAGGTACAGTTGACTCACAAGAGTGTTCGAATTGATGTGCATCGACTCGCGAAGGCGTGGCAGAGAGTCGTTGATCGGCATCAATCTCTGAGGACTGCCTTTGTCTATAGTGTATGCAGGGGCCATGCTTTTGACCAAATAGCACTCAAACACGCAGCTGGTGGCGCTAAGGTCATATATTGCGAAGACTCGCAATACGAAAAGGAGCTTGGCAATATAAGCCTGAGAGATGTCAATCGCGTACGAAGGCCGATGCTACCGCATCAGCTCTCAATATGTGAGACGACTTCCGGACGGTGTTATCTCAAGCTGGAATTGAACCATGCAGTCATCGACGGTGGATCAGGAGCTCTCATAACACGCGATCTGGCATTGGCTTACGAGAACCGCCTATCGGACGGTCCTAAGCCCCTGTATTCTGACTACGTCAAGTACATCAGCAGCCGTGGTGACAATGCGGATGTCGCGTTCTGGAAGAAATACCTGAGTGGAATCACGCGCTGCCATTTACCCAAATTGAGTCCTGATACGGAGACTAAGCGCTTGAACGCTATCTATATGCAATTCGACCGTTTTAGAGAACTTCAAGCCTTCTGCCGAGCCAACGAGCTTACACTATCCAATGTCATGCTTGTTGCTTGGGCATTGGTGTTGAGGCATCATACATCCAGCGACGACGTTTGTTTCGGCAATCTCACTGCAGGTAGAGATGCACCAGTGGACGGAATACAAGACGCGGTAGGAGCATTCATCAACATGCTTGTATGTCGTGTGAAATTTGTGCAGTCGAGCTCTTTGAAAGACGTCATTCGCAGCGTACAAAGTGATTATCTTGAATGCTTACCACATCAACATTGCTCGCTTGCTAAACTTCAGCATGATCTTGGCTTCTCTGGAGAGCCTCTCTTCAACACGGCTGTCTCGATTCAGAATCAGATTTCTACACGAGATGCGGAGAAGGAGGGTGACTCGATTGAGATTGAACCTCTAACTGATCACGACCCGACTGAGGTAAGCTTGACTGTCATGCTATGCTGAACGATAATGATAGCTAATAGTGTGATCGCAGTATGCTGTCACAGTGAACATTCGAAGTGCCCCGGGTGATGAAGGCGCTCGCATTAAACACTGGACGTCGCACGTTTCAGTCGAAGAGGCTGAAAAGCTGACTCGAACATACGCTGATGTACTGGGTTCCATACTGGATCACGCAGATCAGACCGTCTCGTCGATTGGTCCCATCAGAGTATCAGCGGAAGACCGAGTCATATCGGATGAGACAAAAATGCACACTAAAGAGCAAGTCAGCGACGAACCGAATGGAGTGAAAGACACTCAACCTGCCGAACCTCCATCGCCGGTTGCTAGCTATGTAGGGGCTACCCGCCCGCCAAATCTCAGGTCAAAATCATATCGCGAGTTTGTCAAGGATTGCGTGCAAGAGACAATCGAGAAGATGTTCAAGGGTGGTGACCTAGTAGGTTATACGCAATCTTCGGATGAAGTGTCGACCATGGTAGACCGTAAGCTCGAGAATCTTATTTCCAATCCTGCAGAGGCAACAGGGACATGGACCAGCCCAGATGTTGAGGCGGGGTCATTCGAAATGATGTCCAGGCTACTTCGGTCGCTCTGGAGCTCCCTTCTAGACATAGCCGAGACTAATATACGCGCCAATGACTCATTCTTCGTTCTTGGAGGAGACTCAATTTTAGCGATGGAGTTGGCTCGCTCCGCTCGAGAAGTTGGCTTGACGCTGACTGTCGCCGACATTTTTGGCTCCCCAGTCTTCTCGGAAATGGCACACCTCCTGGTATTCTCTGCGCAAAAGATAAATCACGACATAAAGGCGATACGGGCTACTAGCGTTACCCAGGAGGGAGCGACGTCTGACATTATGGAGGATAGCCGGTTCTCTCTCCTCGACGCCGCAAATGCCGAGGCCTTCATCCAAGACTACATATGTCCCAAGATAGGGGTTTTCCGCGGGGGTATTGTAGACGTTTTCCCAGTCACAGATTTTCAAGCTCTCGCTGTCGCCGGCACATTAGTCGAGTCAAAGTGGATGTTGAACTACATTACCTTCGACGGCCAAGGATTCTTAGATTTGGAGCGGCTTAGAAAGAGTGCTTACAAACTTGTACAGCTTTTCGACATCCTACGCACCGTCTTCATACCATGTGGCAACCGCTTCTTCCAGGTTGTGCTAAGGGCTCTCCGGCCCCAAGTACAGGTCCATGAGACTCAAGAGGATTTTGACACCTACACCCGCCATTTACGAGATCACGGTCAAAATTCGTCGCCAAGACTCGGCGAGCCTTACGTTCAGTTCATCCTCCTCAGAAGACCCATCGGCCATGCCCATCGCATTATACTACGGCTGTCGCATGCACAATATGATGGTGTGTGCCTTCCCAAGATCATCGAGGCGTTTCGCGCAGGATACGAAGGAAAGCCACTATTGCTCTCGCCACCATTTGCCAGCTACGTTGCCCAAGCTACTGGAAGTGCAAGCCGCGGCCATTATGAGTACTGGCAGGGACTTCTCCAGGGTTCTTCGATGACCGAATTTGTCCATCGTGAACAGCCAAAGTACAGCGCATCGGATTTGAAGTCTGCAATACTTAAAAAAACTATCAAGCTACCACCTCTCACCACCAAGAATATCACACCGGCCACAATCCTCAAAGCCGCATGGACCATCACACTCGCCCAGCTGTCAGGTTCATCTGACGTAGTTTTTGGGAACCTGATCAGTGGTCGTAATGTGGCAATCGAAGGAGTCGAAAGCATCGTCGGACCCTGCTTGAACATAATACCCGTTCGGATAAAGCTCGAAGCGAAATGGACGGCCCTGGACCTCCTCCGCCGAATCCAAGGCCAACAGGTCGCTGGGATGCCATTCGAATCCTTAGGCTTTCGCGAAATAGTCCAGCACTGTACCGATTGGCCCGAATGGACGTATTTCCCGAGCATGGTACAACACCAGAACCTTGCAGAGGATGTCGCACTTCATCTCGACAGAACTAAGTACAAAGTCGGGTTCCTTGGTGCACAGGATACACTTGCCGATCTCACCGTAGTGTCCACACCCAAGCCTGGAGACACGGTAGAAATATGCCTAGGTTTCGTCGATGACGGCACTATTCGGTCCACCTTGGTAACAAAAGCGTTGAATCTGATGTGTAGTCTCGCTCAATCGTTCGCCAATAACCCAAACAGCACAATCCCATCCGTATTGAATGGAATTTTCACCACAAGGCCATTGCTGCAAAAGCAGCACTCTGAGATCGTAATACCCAAAGTGATGCGCTCGCAGGAACCCGCTCTTCATGTCCTGACCAAAGCCGACACAAATGCCATCACCTCTACCCTCCGCCGCGCCTGGCGCCTCGTCCTCCCCTCCATCAACACCTCCACCAACGCCTCTACCAACACCTCTTTCCTAAATTTGGACTTAAACTCCTCCTTCTACGCCCTAGGTGGCGATCTGATCGGTCTCGCTTCTCTGACTGCCTTTTTGGAGGGCGAGGGATATGGCGGTGTGACGTTGGAGGAGTTGATCAGGAGACCGACCCTGGGAGAAATGGTGGACCTACTGGCTGCTAAAGAGGATCGCAGTGCGGCTAGCGCTAGGAGCGAGGGTGGGAGTCGGATTGACGAGGTAGATGAGATGGAGGGAGGTGAGGTTGTAGGAGAGGAAAGGATAGAGAAGAAACTGGGCATTTGGAGTAAGTCTATGAGGTTGGCAAGGAGAGTGAAAGGCATGAAGGGACGTGATAGGGAGTAACTCGGGCTCGTGGAATAGGAGAAGTGCGTTGAAAGCATTTTGTTGTCTCTCTAAGCTCCATTATTTGGTATCTGAAAATGCACGTGTCTACAATCATGAAGCACGTCCGTTCTATATTTTGATATCTGGCCCATCTTATGTTAGAGAATGTATGTATATTGCCCCAAGTTTCAATCTCACTTATACGGTGTACGTGAAGTCAGTCGAATTATACCAAGCGATTGTATTTTCTACTGGATATCGTGACACTACATTTGTCACTAACAGTGTGCAATGATGATGGCGTACACCATGACCTGTCCAACTGTACTACGTTGTAAATCTTGCGCACATCTGCTTCTAGCTCTAATTGACGAGTGTAAGCATAGAGGTGCGGATGCAGCTGTCAAGTCTCGCATTACATTCTCGGTATGTACTCTACTGTTTGGGACGAGTCTTGCCATAATCAATGTTGTATCTAGAGTCCCAGAGTCTTTGAGCATATTGTGCAAGCGACGTGAACTCCTACTGCCGTCCTGCCCATTACGATGTGCAAGTACTATCGGTTGATTGTAAGAAATGGTGGAGGCGGGGTCGAAAACTTTGGCAGGAAAGCCCAGTGTTCGCAATAGTTAACTAGTTCGATTTTTGACCCCAAACCAACTAACTACGCTAGTTTTTAGCGTAACTATGTTAACGCTCTCCGTTCAACACCTGAGTGTAACGTCGATAGGACCTAGGTTAGTACTCGTGGAGAGGAGTGTTAAGGATTAAAGAATAGTAGGTTTCGTATTAATATAAAATAAGGCTAGATAAACTTAATAAATTTAATTAATAATTTAATAAATATCTATATTTAGAATCTATAATTAAAAGTTTTAAGGGAAATTAAATACGAAGCTCCTATCTATTAAGAAAATACGTAGTTTATATAAAAAAAAGAAATTATACTATTTATCCGTTTACTCGTTTACTCCTACGTCGAGTAAATAAATAATTAAATATTTATTTATTTATTAATCTATATATTACGTCGAGTAGTAAATAGTTCCTTAATATATTAAATATATTAAATCTATTAAGATTTTTAGTGAATTTTAATTATAATATTACCCCTCTCTTTTAACCCTCTTTATTTTTAAAAATAATTTTATATCTTCTCGTTAAATAAAGTAATATAATAAATTATAGGAATAAGTTATTTCTAAAGATTTTATAATTATAGTTATATATATATACTACGCGATATATTAAACCGAATATCGATTATCCTCTTTATTATTAAAATACGAGGAGTATATTAGGACCGGAAAAAAATATAAATTTTTAAAATCTATTATTAATTTTTTAGGAATTAATAAAACTCTAGAGTATTTAAAATATAAAGAAGAAAAGATTAAAATTATATAAAAGATAACGAACGAAATCGTTAACTAGAAGAATACGAAATTAAAAAAAATTTATTAATAAAAGAAATTCCTAAAGGAGTATAAATAAAAGATATTTAATAAAAATCTTACGGATATAAAGGAATTAGAGTATTTAAAAGAACTCGAGAAATTTAGTAAAATAAACTATACGGCGGTTTTAACTTTATATTTTAATAATTTTATATTTTTAAAATCCTTCTCGCTAGGAACCCTCGATTAATTTTTTTATATTATTATTTCTAAAAATTCTTTAAAAGTTCCCGATAATTAACTAGATTCGTTAATAATTTTTAAATATTCTCCGACTTATTATATCCCTTTTATTTAATAAAATAGTTTTAATTTTTTTAATCTAAAATCTCTTTTACCTCGAACTCCGTTTTTTTTAATCTAGAAATAAAAAGTATCCTATAAAAGTATCTTAAAGTATATTAATTTTAATCGAGAAATATAGAATATTAAATATATTTTAGCGTCGGCTAGAAAATTTAGTTTATAATTAACTAGTTCTTTACTCTTCTTAATCGAAAATAGTCCGATTTTAATATAATTTAGTTTTTTACTCGGTTTTTTATTTATTATATTTTTTATTAAAAAATATATTTTATTCCTCTCCTTTAATTAAAAATACTCTTTTCGATATTTATTTACTATTTTTTTAGTCCGAGTATTTATTTAATTAATTTAAGTTTATATATTATAATATATTATCTTTATATTAATTATATAAATTAAGGCCCTTTACGCGTTTAGTCCCTATATAAATTCGAGGAATATATTAATGTATTTATTATAATTCGCGAAGAATAGTATAAATTTAATAGTATTAAATTAGTTATTATTAAATATTAGTTAAATTATAGGTAAAAGTCTTACCTAATTATTCTATTTTTTATTAACGTAATATCGTAAATATATTTCTATTATTTAGTTTATCTATTTTATTTATTTATTTATTTATAGATAATATCCGATTAATATTCGTAATTTAGTTCCGATAGTATTAATTAGTATCTTTTAATAATTAGAGATAAATTATTTATCTCGGTTAAAAATAATCGATTTAAGTATTTTATAATCTTTAATTAATCGATTCAATAATACGAAGGTAATTTATTCGGCTTTATAAATTTCTTTAATCGATATTATTATAGTATATTTATTAAGTTTATTATAAATTGTAATTATAAAGTTGAAAATTTCCGATATAATAGGGTTCTTTAATTTTAGTAATTTAATAACGAAGTTTATTATAATATCGTCCTATAATATCTTTAGTATTAAAGCGAACTAGATTTAACTATATTTAATATATTTTATAAATTTATTCTATTAATATTCGATATATTTTTTAATATATTTCTCGATATATAATTTTAGTCCTAGCGCGTTATATTTTTTATAAATAAATTCTATAATTTTAATAACTCTAGAGTATCCTTAAACTAAATTATTATAATAATCGCGAATAATTTCTTTAAAATATTCTTTAGGAAAGTATATTTTTTTATTATATTTTAATAATTTAATTTATAATTATTAACTCTTTAATATTATAATTAAAATATTATTTTTATATTATTTTTAAATATTATTAATAATTCCGGGAATAAAGATATATAATATTATTACTAGTTATTATATTAGGACTAGCGATTTATCCTATTATTAAATAAGAACTAGTTATATTATTACGTTCTTATCCTCTATATAGTCCTCTCGTTTATTAAATATATCGGCGCGACCGTTATTTTTCTTTAAAATATAGAAGATTTTAAATTTATATTATTTTAATAGTTTTAACTATTTAATTTATCTTCGATTTAACTATTTCGTTATTATAAAATTAAGAAGATTTTTATAGTTTATAAAAATAGTAAAATTTCAATAACTTTCTATATATATTTTTTACTATTTTAATAAAGATACTACTACTAGTAATTTCTTATTATAAATATTATAATTTTATTCCATTAATAATATTTTCCTAGAATAATATATAATAGGGTATTTTTTATAATTTCATTATTAAAGTATATAAACGCTTATTATTAAATTTAAAATATCGGTTTCGATTCGAGCTAGTTCGTTACTTTGAAAGGAATATAATACCGGCGGTTTTTTATAGGCCTCTTTAAGCGCCTCGAAAAATTATTATTATTCTTTTTTTTATTAGAAAGCGATATTTTTCTTTATAATATCCGTTAATAGTAAAGCTTTTTTAGAATAATCTTTAATAAACTTTCTATTAAAGTTCGTAAATTTTAAAAAACTCTATACTATTTTAATATTGTATAATATAAGTTATTCTTTAATACTTTTAATTTTTTTAAGGTTTATATAAATACCTCTAGTATTAATTATAAATTTAAAGAATTTAATTAGTTTTTTATAAAACTCGTATTTTTCTAATTTAAAGAGAAGTTTAACTAGTAATAAATAAATTAGAATATCCTATATATATTAAATATATTCTTCCTTATTAATGAAGTAAATTAAAATATTATTAAAATATATAATTACCGTTATATCTAGGTATATTTATATAATATTATTAATTAATATTTAATAAATTACTAGTATATTAATAAATCCAAAGAGTATTATTAAATATTTATAATAATTATATTTAGTTCTAAAAGTAGTCTTCTACTCTTTATTTTCTTTTATTCGAATTAAATTATACGCGCCTCGGAGATTTAGTTATATAAAGATTTTTATTATTATAAACCGATCCTATAACTCGTTAATATTCGGTAGAGAGTATTAATTCTTTATTATAATATTATTTAGTTTTTAGTAATTTATATATAATTATAGACTTTTATTCTTCTTTATTATAAAGAGGATTAAATAATCTACTAATAATTTAGATTCTCGAATAAATTCTTTTTTAAAATTCTCGTCGATATACCTACGAAATACTCTAAGTTCTTTTTTTAATAAAGTATAAATAGGTCTAAATATTAGTTATTTATTTAATTCGAGTTCGATTTTATAATCCTATAATTAATATTAAATAGTAATAAACTAAATTTATTAAAGTATAAAAATAAATTAAAAACGAGTTTTAACTTCGCCGAGTAAAAGGTTCTATTTTAAAAATAAAAATAAAGTCTTTTACTCTTATAAAGAAATAATCTAAAAATAACTTTATCGCCGTTATAAATATTAACGAGCGAGAGTCGTAGGAGTAAATAACTATTAACACGGCGTTTTTTAATAAATTTAGTTAATAGTATAGGGCGGAATACTAGGGTAGAAAAGCGATAACAATATTTAAAAGTAATAAATAGAATAGAAAATAATAACTATATATATAATAACGATATACCGCGTTTAGTATTTATAATAACGATAATAATATAGTCGATAAATAATTACTTAGATTTTAATATAAACTCTATATAAATTTAAATAACTTAGTATCCCGAATCGTATACTAGTACCTTAGCGAAACGGTTATATAAATAATAGTCGTTGAGAATACTTTCTCTCTAAGACTCTATATTAATAACTTTAATACGAAGGATATAATTAACGTCTCGATTTATATAAAAGAATATGTAAATTTAAATCCTTCTCTACTATCTATAGATACTCGAGTATTTTATTAATTAAAGGTTATAGGGCTAATTTATTAGACGCGTTAATATTATTTTACTAGTAAATATATCTAAACTAGATATTCGAGTCTAATTCTTTATCTACTCTTTTTTATTATAATTAGGATATACTCTTTTCTCTTTATATTTTATATTATATTACGTTTATAGCCTAAAATAGCGCCTCGATTAAAGCGGATTTATTAATTCTTATAAAATAAAAACCCGTCTTCTATTTTAATAATATAAAAAAAAAGTATTTATAGTTTTATAATTAAGGTACTCCGAGTACTCCTAAATCTATTAACTCCGTTATTAACTCTTTAATAATATTCTTTATAACTAGTATAGAAAATTCAATACAGTTTTCTCGGGTAGTCCTAATATCTCCTTTAATAATTATTTTATTATATTTGTAATTTTTTCTTTCGAAATTCTACTACCCTCTTTCGGGAAGTCCTAGGGGTATATATTATAAAGACGTAATATATAATTCGGATATAACTATAAATAACGAGGTCGTTAGATTTATATAGGGATTATATATAAATCTAAATACTACTGTATTAGTTATATTACCGTTACCGCTTTAAACGGTAGTATAATATATCGTTATTATATATATAACTATCGTTTATCTACTTTATTTATACTTTTTATATATTATTATTACTCTTCTACCCTATTATTCCGCTTTATATTATATAAACCGACGACTATAGTAAACCCTTAATTAGGGTATCGAACGTCTCTTTATCGGCGGGCTTAAGGTATTCGAGTATAATTTTATCGATAACTATTTAAATAATAAAGAAAATAGAAAAGTCAAGGTCTATATATAGAGTTTAAATTATAGCGGGTTAACGAGTTAATAATAATAAAATAAAAGAGGGGTAACTTAGGGGGGCGATAATAAAATAAAAGAAAAATAATTTAAAAAGGGCGGCGATAACGAGGTAAAAGAGGGTTAATTTAAAAAAAAAACGATAACGACGTAAAGAATAATATATAGAAAAGATAGAGGTAAAGATTGAAAATTAATAAATATATAATTCAAAAAATAGTATATAATATAGTTAATACGATAGTATTTAGATTTATATATAATCTCTATATAAATATAAATATTTAAAATCAAGTTCGTTAACCCCGAACTATATATTACGCCTCTATAATATACGCCCCTAGGACTTCCCGACCCTCTTTTAACTAATATAATATAATATTTAATTTACTTTCTATAGTTTAGACGTCGAGGATATTATTAATATTTATTACTTTTATTAACGGGGTTAATATCGAGTAACTATTTATTTAATATATTTAAAATTCCTATTAAAGATAATCCCGTAATAAAGTATATAAATACTCTATTAATTTAAATATTATTTATCTTACTTTAAAGATTCGGCTCTCGTTTTAAACGGTATTAAAATTTAATATATTAATAACGGTAATAATAACGACTCGAGAATTATAATTAATTAGTTAATACTTTATATTTATTAATAACCGGCTAGATTATAGAATAATTTAAAATTTAATAGTAATTTTAAAAGAAGAGGCTTTTACCTAAGAAAAAGGTATTAATTCTAAAATAAAGAGAATTATTTCTTAAACGCGATATTATATACTTTTTACGGAGGAGGAGAAAGTTTTACAGAAGATTTTATAGAGCTTGAAACTACTATAATATACTTTTATTTATTTATTTATTTATTCCTACGCCCCCTAGTTTTTAAAGAGCTAAGTTTTAACCTATTAAATTATATAGGGTTAATATTTATAATATTATCTAAAATATATATAGGGGACTAGACTTTAGTCGAAAAGAATAGAAAATTATTATTAAAATCTTAAAATAAAGCCTACGCCCTTTATTAATTCTTAATTAATTTATCGCGAAATTTTTTTATTTATTAACTCTAGGTATTTTATCCTACGCGATTTATTTTAATAAATATTAAAGGGATATACTCCGTAATTACCTCCCCTTCGCCTAATAGTTAAAAGTCAGCGAAAAAGCGTACTCCCTTTATAATATTAATTAAATTTATTTATTATATTCTTTTTAATTAAGGGTTATTTTATTTATTTATAAAACTATTATTATTTATTATAATTTTATATATTTATAAAATAGTATTCTCGAAGTTATTATTATTATTATTATACCTAAGAGTAGGCTCTTCACTACGATCGATTTATTTTTATTATATATTAATATCTTATTCGATATATTAGCCTAGTCTTTAAATATCCCTATTATCGTTATATTATATTAAGAGTACGGGCTTTAATTCTTTAAGATTTATTAATATAAATATTTAAATTAAGGGGCCGAGGTCCTTTAATATATATTAATATAAAGAAAAATTAATAATATTTTATTTAACCTCTCCTCCCTTTCGTTATATAATTTTATAATCGAAGAGGAGGATATATATCCCCGTATTTATAATATCTCGAATAATTATATAGGCGCGAAAATCTAGTTTTATTATATTATTCTTTTATAAAGACGAGGCTAGCTCGTTTACGAGGGTAATATAATTATTTATTCGGGGTAAATTTCTTTAAAAGTTTAATATATAATCGTAGGTTATCCCTTCTTTAATTAAATATTTATATTTATTAAAAAGAAAGGCGATTTATTTTAGGTATATAAAAATAGTCGTTCCGTTCTAAATATATATAAAGGTAGTATATATTATAGTTATTATCCATTCGTCCTATTTCTCTAGTATCTCTAATATAGCCGTTTATACTAGAATACTTCTAAATAGTAATAATATAGTATTTAATTTAGTTCGGGAGTAGATAAATAAAATAAATATTTATTTATATAAACGTCTTTAGGTATACTAAACGCTTCTTTATATATCTCTAGTTTAATATAATTAAATATTTATAATAATTAATTTTAAAGAAGGGTAGCTAGGTTTTTTTATAAAAATAAATAACTACTATAAGATAACGAGTAAAGATAAGAAAAAGAAAAAACTAGTATTATTAAATAATTTAATATTTATTAAATCTAAATATTATATTAAATTAATTACTTAGTTAAATCAAAAATTAAAGTATATTAAAATCGATTTAAAAGTTTTTAAATCCTAACCTTACGAATATACAGGTTTGTATACAAACCCAATGATCCGCATGTATTGATTGGTCAGATCGGTGCCAAGTTACTAGTTTTTACAACCAAACCCACAACCTTAGTACAGGGTTATTTATAGACCGAATTTTATTAAATTTTCAGCAATTATAGAATGGACCTCGGCGGTTTCAACCCTATAAAAATTACCTAATTTGGAATAGTATTTATAAAGTTATTAATTAATTACTGAGGTTCGAATTTGGCCCTGTGAGATTTAAGGTTTAGCGCTCCCGCCCGAGGAACTTCAGAATATAAAGTTAGGAATATGAATTCACTTTATATATATAAAATATGCGCATTTTAGCGCTGATTTCAAAAATACTAAAATTATCGAAATCGGGCTAGCTTCGATAAAGTTATTAATATATTTAATTAGGGAATTTAGATAATCTACTTCTTATCCCTTATATCTAGTACTATATATCTATAAATAGAAATATATTATATCTATAAATTATAGTACTAGTTTACTATATTTAGAATTTAAATAAATTAACTTATTCGGCCTAGTCGTTAAAAGTATATATATTAAACTAATAAAGAATAAAGAAAAAAAAATCGTAATATATTAATATTCTCTTAAGTAAAATCTTATTATATTAAATATTATAATAAAATATTATAAATATATAAGTCCGCTAAATATTATTATATCTTTATATAATCTATATTATTTATTATATATTATAAGGAGATAACTATATAATATAAAAACGAAATTATAATAAGAGTTCGAATTAAATATAATTAATAACTATATTAAATAGCGGTTAAATAATATTAAAAGTTTGAATTCAATTTATATAATTATTATATAAAAGAGAGGAAAAATAATAAAGAGAATTTAAATTAAATATATTAAATAAATATATATTATAGAGGAGAAGGAATAATAATAATTTATATTTAATTTATAAAATAACTATATTATATAAAAGAGAAATTATAGCGAGGGTTTAATTTAAATATAATTAATAATTATAATATTTAAAGATAGAATATTAATAGAAATTCAATTTTATTTTATATAATAATTATATCTCGAAGAGAAATAATAATAACCTAAATTTAGATTAAATATATTAAATAACTATATTATAGAGAGAATTAATAAGAATAATAATTCGAATTTAATTTATAAAGTAACTATATTATAGGGAAGTAAGTAATTCGAATTTAATATATATAATAATTAAATTATAAAAAGGAAAAAGAATAACGAGAATTTAAATTAAATATATTAAACTACTATAATATAAAGAGGTAGAATATAATAATAATATAAATAAAATTTATTAAATAATTATATTATCGAGTAAAAGTTTAAAAATAAAATTTATAATTTAATTTACAAAATAATTAAATCGTAGAGAGGAATAATAATAATATAAATTTTAATATAATTTACGAAGTAACTATATTATATAAAGATAAAATAATAAAAAGATTATAAATTAAATATATTAAATATTTATATTATAAAGTAGAATAATAATAATAATTATATAAATTTCATTTACGGAATAACTATATTATAGAGAGAAAGAATATTATTAATAAACCGAAGTTAATTTATAAAATAGTTATATTAAAGAGCGGAAGAATAATAATAAAAATTCGAATTTAATTTTAAAAATTATTTAATTATAAAGAGAATAAATAATAAAATAAATATTAAATTAAATATATAAAATAACTATATCGGGGAGAGAAAGAATAATTTAGAGAATTTAATTAAATTTATAAATTATTTATAATAGAGAGAAGAGAAATAATATTATAAATTTAAATTAAATATATTTAATTATTATATTATATAGAGGTTGAATAATAATAAAATTATTTAATTAAATATATTAAATAACCGTATTATAGAGGCGGAATAATAACGAGAATTTAAATTAAATATATTAAATAACGATATTATAAAGAG
>JAABUW010000479.1_pt1 | contig 75702 bp, 60 predicted proteins | sample 5560081 | NCBI WGS metagenome assembly JAABUW01 (sample SAMN10711882, study PRJNA513363) | rock metagenome | isolation source: Antarctica rocks | place: Antarctica: Victoria Land, Knobhead sud | reverse complement strand
TTCTAGAGGAAATTAGAATAAAATAAGGATAGCCCCTTGTACGAAAGGAGTTGGGTATATTAACCTATGGTTTACCTGTTGTTTATCCACCTATATTAATATAGCTAACAAAGGTGCGCATGAGCAAGAAAACCTTTGTTACTATGACCTATAAGTTTATAACTAAGAGCGCAACCCTCTTAGTGCCATGGCTTATACTGGGATTTTATTTTTCACTGAAATATTTAGGGTATAAATAAACTAATTCAGATGAATGCCCGTCTAGGATAGGCACGGCAGGAAAGCTATGTTAGTTAATGATAAGAGCTGAAAGCATATAGGCACGAAACATACCTTAGGATATTCTTAAATATATGTAGTTTAATACTACGATTTTAGGTCTTTTTATGTGTTCAAGTACTATAGCGAATAGCATTACGGGGAACCAAGCCTATTACGCCATTGCTGTAGATTTGAGTATATAAATGATATGATCTTAATTAATAGGCTTTAGCTTAAAGAATTGTGACGTTTTTAGGCATAAAGTACTAATTGTGTAATTTACTAAATAACACGCTTATCTTTACACTATATAATGTAAATATATGTTTACAATTTGCACATAACTAAGTTAATATTTCAAGCCTGGTTAGCATAAAAGTAATGTTTCCGTTTTGTAATCGGAGGAAGCAAGTGCGATACTTGCACTGGGCTCATTTTTATTAAACCTTAAATAAAAAGATTAAGATATATGTATATTTTTAATATAGACCCAATAGTCTAGTGGTAAGACCTATTGTTTTCACCAATACTACCCGGGTTCGAATCCCGTTTGGGTCCAAGAGGTCTCTTACTTTTAAATAAATATATATAAATAAATCTAGAAATAAATATATATACAAATAAATAAATCTAGAAATAAATAAATATACAAATAAACAAATAGTAAGACATATGCGGATTGATGTAATAGTAACATAACTGGCTCATGACCAGCATATAGGGGTGCAATTCCTCTATCCGCATTGCAACATTAAGGATAGATCGCCTATATATGCAAGTAACTAGGATTAGCATTCTTGTGGATTATCCAAATGGTTGAAAGTAGCCCCTGTCACATTTTAGAACTAGTATGCTATTTTTGATATTGCTTTAAGGGCTATAGCTTAATTGGTAAAGCCAACTGCTCATGACGGTTTAGATGAGTGTTCAAATCATTCTAGCCTTAACATTATAATAATATATATATATTTAGATAATTATATTTATTTAGATATCAGTCCGAGTGCTGGGATTGGTAGACAGTTATTATTAACCCGAGTGCTGAAATTGGAAGCCAGAGTTGAGTTAAGTTCAATCGATATTACATCATAGACGTTCAAGTCGTCTCTTGGGTACATGAAATACAACTATCTTATCAACAATAATAAAAGCAACATTCGAAACTATACAAATTTTAGCTGCATAAGTAACATAGATAAACAAAATAAAAACAACATTAAGGATACTACTAAAAATAAATCAGGACTCGTCCCTGAAGAGCAAATCTCAGCCGATATCAAATTAATACCAGCTAAAACATATATAAATGCGGATACTCAGAAAATTGAAATACTAAATGGTAACCTATAAAAATCAGGTATATACATATGAACTCTAAATAAGTCAGGTAAATTTTACATAGGTTCAGCTGAAAACATTAAAGGTAGGTTAAAAGATTATTATAATGTATCTTATCTAGAAAATTAAATTAAGAAAAATAGTCTTATAGAGTTCTCTTAAAGTATGGATATTCTGCCTTTAGTTTAGATATTATTGAATATTGTGATAAGACTCTTCTTATAGAGAAGGAACAGTATTATTTAGATCTATTGAAACCGGAATATAATTTACTGAAGTTTGCTTATTCTTTGTCTGGTTTCAAACATTCTGATACAACTAAAGAGCTTATGCGATCTTTAGCTATAGGTCGAACCCATACTGAAAAGTCAAAGCAAAAGATGACGGTCAATTCCGCTACATCACAAACTGTAATATTTACAAACAATAAATCAGGGCAAAGCAAAGAGTTCGTATCTATTAGAAGAGTGGCAGACTATATAAATAAACATCATTCTTATATTGCTAAAAGCCTTAACAAGAATGGTATATATAAAGGAAAATATTATATTATTAGAAAAAGATAACATAGTTACTGCTAAAGAGAAACTGCGTTCTAGTAAAAAAAAAAAATAAAAAACAAACTTAAGCTTCGCTGATTAAAGCTTTGCTGATTAACATGCTCCGCAAGTGAATGTTCAAGTCGTTTTTGGGATAAACGTTTTAATAGCATAAACATAGAGATATATGTTTTAGCTAATAGCATTATATTAGCCAAAGGGGGGTGTAGTTTAACTGGTAAAACGTCTATTTTGCATATCGTTATTTTGGGTTCAAGTCCTGACATCTCCAGATTAAATAATAGCTGTTACAAGCCTAAGAAGCTCAACTGGTAGAGCGGAACTCTGAAGATGTTTAGGTTATAAGTTCGAATCTTATCTTGGGCACTATTTATAACATTACATTTTTTTTTATTCCCTTTGGGGGTTGGTTACCTTTAATAACCCGGTTAAGTACATGGTACAGAGGAATGCTCGCAGGGAAGAGCCACTTGCGGTATAGGTAAAAATAATACTTTGAAAATTTTATTTATACTGTTCATTGATTACAATCGGCCGTTACACCATTTTATATACTAAAACAACATGAAACTTATTTTAAACCTCTCATTATTATCTATTTTATTCTATCTATGCTTAAAATTGCCTATGTATCAATTATTATCTCACTTAGGTCTGCTTAATTATTTTCCTATAGTATGTGGCGTTGTAGGAGTGTTACACGTTATATCTGTTAGTTTTATTAAAGGAAACAGGATACCAAATACTATAATTCTTGTATGTGTAGGAATTGCCCCAACTATTATAACAGCAATATTACATATCTTAGTCGTGCATTACAGTTTAGATATTGTAACGAGTGTTACCTTATTACTTGGCTGATTTTCAACTACTTTCAAATTACCGAGACCACATCCCAATATTATAAGTGATTTACTTGATATAAACAATATAGTTATGATTATGGGTGATGCTTCTGGTGGTGAGGGTTAAGGTGGAAGTAATACATCTGGAACAGCTAGCGGGTCTGGTACAAATAATGCACCTGCTGCTCCCACTGCTACTGCCGCCCCATTACCTGGAAGTGTTCCTAATCTGTATCCTAATACTAATCCTTTGCCTCCCGTTGATGCAAGCTATGTGCATAAACCAGGACACATCGGAACAGTAGCAGGATTTAAACATCCTCTTTGACGTGGTTTTCGTACTGACGGGCAATCTAATAAAGTTGTAGGTATAATGATTGCTGATCACCTTCTATTTTGACGTTCTAATAATTTAACTACTAGTAAAACATATTTCAGCGAGTATATGGAAGATTGATTGCGTGATTGATCTTTTGCTCATAATGGTTCGTTTTACGATAAAGTTTTTGCAGACATGGCTAATGACGAAGCTCGTCACTGAAACATGCCTAACACTAAATCTATACGTGATCAATTAAGAAATTTACCTTAGAATTCATAAAAAAAAAATAAAAATAGATATGTTGGAATTGGTAGACAATTTCCACTTAGGATGGAATGGCTTCAGCCGTACAAGTTCGAGTCTTGTTATCTATACATGGAAAACTTAAAATGGATTAAATTAAACAAACAGGGCTTCATACCCGACAATTATAAAAATATATTAAGTAATGATGCAGGTATATATGCATATAGGTTAATTTCTGATAAGACTAAAATTTACATAGGTTCAGCTCAAAATCTTTCGCAGCGTTTTAGAGAGCATAGATATAGATACTCTATATACAAAGGAAACAACAGCAAATTTTACAACATGATAAATAAATATGGCTGGAATAATATTGAATATACCATACTAGAAATATTAAAAAGCATAAGCAATGCTAAAATAGAAAAAAATATTTTAATGGAAAAAGAACAATGGTATCTGGATAAATATTCTCCTTCTTTAAATATTTATAAAAAGGCGGGATCTATGGCAGGCTATAAACACTCAGGCATCATTAAATTAAAATTTGGTGACATGCACAGGGGTAAATCCTATAAAAGACTATACAAAACAAATATAAAATGTTTAGTCAGTGGCGAAACTAAAAATAAATTAAGATTAAGATCAAGAGGTGCTCCTGTTTTAGTTTACGATAAAAATCTAAATTTAGTAAAATCATTTCAAACTATAAAAGAAACTGGAGTATTTGTAGGATTGTCGCCTAGTAGCGTTAGTAAATATATAAACGAAGGTACGATATGAAATAATAAATATTATTTTAAATTGAAATAACGTATTAATCATCTTTTATATAATATTTTTTTCATGTACATAACATTTTTTTTGTTTGTTTCAAACGTGTTATAAATGTTATGATAATTATCGTGGGATAATAAATTATTAATGTGTATTTTCTTCAATGCTTATTTTTTTTAGAAGAAATCTAATAGATGCTAAAAATAATAAATAAATATGTTGTAGACTAATAGGCAAGTCATAAATTTTTGGTATTTATTATTGAGCGTTCGAATCACTCCAACATAACATTAGTCGCTGTGTAAACAATGCATCATATATAATAAACAATGATTATAGGTGGTTATAGTTCAATTGGTAGAGCAACTGTATGTGGAACAGTGAGTTCCCTGTTCAAGTCAGGGTATCCACCCTTTGATTTTTTTGATCTTTTTTTCTTATTTTTTGTTTTAATATATAATATTTAGGCTAATCTATAATATTTTAAATAAAACTAAAGCAAAGCCCGAGTAGTTCAATAGGCTAGAACATTAATTTCATGCGTTAATAATGAGAATTCGAGTTTCTCCTCTGGCTCATGATTAAAAACACACTAGAAAATATACACTTCAAAAGCCAGAATATCACATATTTCGAGAAAAATCCAAAAAAAGCAAAATTATTTCATTTTTCTTCCCTTAACATTATAATTTACGATGACGCGTTAAGCAATAAAAACAAGATATTACAAGACAATAAACAAAGATGCGGGGTTTATAAATGAGTTAATAAAATAAACAGTAAAAGTTATATAGGAAGCTCTGTTAACTTAAGCTCACGATTATCCCATTATTTTTCTTTAAATTACTTAGCTAAAATAACCTCTAAATATAAAAGTAAAATTTACAATGCTCTGTTGGCTCATGGCCATGATAATTTCCAACTGGAGATATTAGAAGTTTGTGGTAGATCCGATCTTATCAAAAAAGAGCAATCTTACATTGATTATTTTAAACCTGAATATAACATATTAACTAAAGCGGGATCTAGTTTACATTTCAAACATTATGAAGAAACATTATTGAAATTTAAATCTCGTAAGTTGAGCGATGAAGCTAGGTCTAATTTAATAAAAGCAAAAGTAGGTGCAGTCTTGTCTCCTTTAGCTAAAACCAATCAATTACTGTCTACGTCTTACACCATAACCCTGAAAAATGTTGAAACAAATTATACAAGAGAATACAGTTCTATTCGCGCTGCTGCCAGATAATTTAAAGTAAGTCACGCTACATTATTAAATTACATAAAAAAAGATAAATTGTTTAAAGGTAAATACATGATTATGAGAAAAAAGTAATAAAGAGACCCCTTGCAGTAATTTTTTTTTAATAGTTCAACTGGTTAGAACGTTAATTTCATGCATTCATAATTAAACAAGACCTATACGAGAATAAAGTACTAAGATGTCGAATAATGCTTTGTATTTATTAACATAAGCGACACGAATTCTATATAGCTTCTCTCTACGCTGGTGGTGCCAATAGTTACAATGAAGCAAGGTAACTAAATATAGTTTTATATTGCAATAGGTTGTAAAGAAACCAGGTAGCGAACGCCTAATACCAAAGGGAAATGGAATAGGAAGGATAAAACAGCATATTCTAGCTAGTATAACAAAAATAGCAGGACAGAATTAGACAGCATGTTTTATTTGAATGCGATTGTAAAGCGTCAGCATCTCTTGCCATAGGTAACAAAAATATAGTATATAGTTCCACAGCGTTCTAGTTACATGATTGTTTCTATACAGATCATTCATTCAACTAGTAAAAGATAAAGCTACATCAAGATATCACGTATGATATGTATTATTTTATCTTAACCTCGATTCCTAAATCTACTGTATTAGAAATACAAGGCAACACATATATCAATTTCTAAACCTAGGGTATTGAGACAACACATATCATATAACTATATATTTATATTATTTTATGTTAACCTCAATCTCTAAATCTACTGTAGTGATGTATATAACTATTAGACCATAGGGTTATTTATACTCACTCTTCGGATGGGCCATATTACACGTTACAGGTGCTACATCTCGATACTTTTTTCTGTTTTTTATCGTTTTTTCTACTCTACAGAAAATCTAGACAAAATAGGTAGATGTGAATTCTACAAAAAAAATGACTATTTATTCTTTATTATTTTTATTATTATCCAATGCCGTTACTTTAAGACGAGATAAGTCCATATTATATTCTAGGCAAACTCTTTTAATTTTGCTCTCATGTTTTCTAATGGCACTAACTAACCTAGATATGCATTTTCTAGGTGAAGGTTTAGGTTTGTATGGTGGCCTATTCCATGCTACACCTATTACACAAACTTTTCATATTTTTATTTTTCTTATAAGTGCTATTATTTTGCAATTAACTGCTTTTTATCCTAGAAAAGTATCAATTAAAAATTATACTAGTTTATATGCCCTGTTTTTTTCTAAGTTCTCCTATGATACAAATCTTATAAACAAAATGGAACAACAATTTACAATAATTGAATACCCTTTAATTATATTATTTACAATAATAGGAGGTGTTTTTTTAGTATCTGCCAGTGACATAGTTTCAATATTTTTATCAATAGAACTACAAAGTTATGGTTTATACTTGCTTTGTACACTATACAGAAACTCTGAGTTATCCACTTCAGCAGGTCTTACTTATTTTTTACTAGGTGGTTTATCTTCATGTTTTATACTATTAGGTACAAGCTTATTATATGCAAATTCTGGTACAACAAATTTAGATGGTTATTATATAATAACTGGTTTATCTAGCTTAGCCGACGAATATACAAATAATATGCTAGACTGGTATAAACCTTTTTACTTAAACGTTTCTCTACTAATTATGTCAGTAGGATTTTTGTTTAAAATATCTGCTGCACCCTTTCATTTTTGAAGTCCTGACGTCTATGATGCTATCCCTACAATAGTTACAACTTTTGTTGCCATAATAGCTAAAATATCAATCTTTATATTTTTATTAGAACTAGTACATTATACTAGTAATTTTTATTTCGCTTTTAACTTTAGTTGAACATCTGGTTTACTTTTCAGTTCATTTTTATCTTTAATATTTGGTAGTGTTTTAGGTTTAACACAGTTTAGAATAAAGAGGTTGCTTGCATACAGTACAATATCACATCTTGGTTTTATACTATTAGCTTTAACTATTAACAGTTTAGAATCCATACAGGCCTTTATATTTTATTTAATGCAATATACTATTACAAATTTAAACGCTTTTGTATTATTAGTTACTATCGGCTTTTCTTTATACCCCTTTGTCAACAAGGGCTCTTTAAAAGACCAATCCTACAGCTGACCAGAAAGAAATAACTCACCCATACAACTTATTAGTCAATTGAAAGGTTATTTTTACATTAACCCGGTATTAGCTTTAAGTTTAGCCATTACATTATTTTCTTTTATAGGTATGCCCCCTCTGATAGGATTTTTTGCAAAGCAGATGGTATTGTCTGCTGCTATAGATAGTGGTTTTGTTTTTTTAACTTTAATAGCTATATTAACTAGTGTTGTAAGTGCTGTGTATTACTTAAGCGTAATTAAACAAGTATTTTTTGATGAACACGAAAACAAATTAAAGCCTGATCATGGAAAATTTATCAAGCTGGCTTATATTACGTCATATCTTAACAACACTTACGAAATAAGTTTAAAGATAAACAACATAACATTAAGCTATAGCTTAACGATAACAATATCAATTTTTAGTTTGATATTGTTATCGTTTGCTCTTTGGGGTAAGAGCTTTATAAGGAGCGCAATTATCTTGACACTTATAATGTTTAACCTTTAAATGTCTTCTACAGTATTTTTTTACTTGTTTATACCTTTATTGGCTATTATATTATTAAGTGTCAATTTAATATTTGCGCCTCATAACCCTTATATGGAAAAGAATAGTGTATTTGAGTGTGGCTTTAGCTCATTTCTGGGTCAGAATAGAACACAGTTCAGTATATCTTTTTTTATATTTGCTTTATTGTTTTTATTATTTGATCTAGAGATTCTTTTGGTTTATCCTTATCTTGTTAGTGCTTATACTAATGGTATTTATGGATTAACTATTTTATTATTGTTTCTTCTAGCTTTGACCTTAGGTTTTGCTTTTGAATTGGGTAAAAAAGCATTATCCATAGATAGTAGACAAATCTCTAACGCATCAACTATAAAAACAAAATATGCTTTCAAACTAGCTAATAACACACCTTTATCTTTTAACATGAAAAGATATTATTCTACTAATAGTGATGTTGAATTTGGAAGCATAATCAGTATAATAAGCTTTATACGTTCTTTAGTATACTTGGGTAAGTATATAAAATATCTTATAGTATCACCTCTTAATATTATACGTGACACTTTTTATAATTTGGTTTTGGATACTATGTTTCATGCTATTGATTCCAACCTGTCCTACCAATATTTTAAGGCTATCTATGACGCAAAAGGGCTTTTTGCTTTATTATTAGCCTTAGTTGATAATATATATGATAATACCCTTAATCTAAATATCTCATATCTACTTTGTTTTTATTTTATTTGTTATATTAGTATGAATAATATAGACTATTATCTATATTCATCTGTATTATTAATTAGCACAGTTCTGCTTTTACCTTTTATAATTGTTACTTTATTAAAGCATACATGAATCCGATACAATGAATCACATATGCTGGAGTCTACAGTTTCTGGTTTTTTATGTTTAATATTAATAGTTCTATTTATTTACTTACTGTCACCAATTATGGGTATTTTAAAAGACCTGTTAGAATTTTTCCTTTTAACTAAGGGTATTAACTCAGGTGGCAATAACAGTGGTGGACCTGGCACCGGTCCAGGGCCAGGTTCAGGTCCAAATCCTAGACCAGAAGCAGGACCTATAGCAAACGATTCACCTAGAAAACGTGGATCTACTCAACCAATAGATAGTGACAGCGACAGCGATACACCTTATTACCCTGATGGCTCGCCTGAACAAAATAGAATTGATGAGGAGCTGTTAAAAAACGCTGCTACTGAAGAGCAACAAGTATCAGATGAAGCATCAGATGAAGATACAGATTTTCCAAATGTGGAGTCACCAGATGTACAATTGCGTAGAGATGAAGATTGAAAACTCAAGGGTTGTGTTCATGTACATCCTGAGGTATATGCAGCGGCACAACATAGAGAAAATCTTAGAAAAGAGGCTGAGGTAATTGCAGAGCTAAAGGCGGCTGAAAAAAGGGAAAAAACCTCAAATAAAAACTCTAGACATAGAGCTCTACGTACGGATCAAATGATATCAGATGATGCTCATAGCAGTCGGCTAGCTCGAACTGGTCAATTGCCACCTAAACCATCAAAGTCCAGTCCTAGTGGCTATATGGCTGTTGCATGTGGTCTGCATTTACATGCCAATAGCCCTGTGGAAGATGTTTGTACCTCTGAGTCTATAAGGTCTCTACATCTACATCGTGTATCACATCTGCCTTCGGTACCTACACATGAACCGGTTTTATTCCCTTCGGTGCCTACACATGAACCTGGATTGCCTGGGGTGCCTACTCCTAGTGCAAGTATTCCTGGTTCATCTCTTGAAGTTCCTACAACTAATATTGACTTACTAGCTGTATCAAAAGAATTTGCAGTTAAATATGATCTTATAAAGAGGAAACTTATAAAAAATAAATGAGCTAAGGATGATGTAGAAGTAATTGAGTCAGATAAATCATCAGTGACTGAATCAACTGATTTATCTTGACTAGATAACTTTTTTTCTTACTTAACAGATTCATCAGAAAAGTACTTATCTCTATTAAATGATTTTGTCAGTAACAACCAGTTATTTATGTTAGCAATTATAACTCTTGCTTCTTTAGTTACTATATTTACTTTTTTATATAAAATAGTTAAAACTTTAGTTAAATTTGTTAAATTTATATTTAAAACTATATCTAGAGGTATAAATAAAAGAAATAAAAAAACAAATTCATCAATAATGAAAACACTTCTAAAGGTTTACCTTACAAGCATTCAGATCAGTAAAGCATTATCCAGTCCTCATACAAATAAAAACGTACAAGGGCAATCTGAAATAACATGGACGACTCCTCAACACATATCTAATCCCCAATTAAACCAAGCACAATACCCGGAAATAAAATGGGCCGCTCATAGAAGTGTACCTACGGACCTGTTTATTGACAGCTCCCAAGCTACTTCCAACCAATACACCTCTAAGGCTGGAAGTAGTCACACTATTGGAACCTCCAACCCCCAAGATTATACAGCACAAACAAATGTTAAGCCTGGTATTACAGGATCAATAGAATGACAGGCATTTTGTATGGAATCGTTACACCTATTAACTACAGATATGTACCCTACACATGTAAATCCTAAAGATACTATAACAATAGGAAATAAACTTTTATCTTCCTTACAAGACAATTCTAATTATAATAAATCAATAGGTGAGGTTTTTGATAAACAGGATCTACAGATTTTATTTAAACAGTTTCCTATAAAACAAAATGAAAGTATGTACTCAGAACCCAGATTTCTGGAGTTTGCCATACACGCACTACATGTCATGGCTAAATCCTTAACCTTTGATATTAATCTTTCAGATAGTCTTTGATTACAAGGCCCAGATAGGGATAGTGTTGAATATAACTCATCTGAAATATTTTTCGGATGTGGAAGTGCAATGTATAATCTAAAATTGTATATCGAGCAGGCTTCAAATATAGAACATCAAATTAATACAACTGACGTAGGGAATTACCCTAATACAGTTTTGAGGGCTCATGATAAATGTGGAGTAAGCTTCAAGGACCTTGAAAATTCAGACCTTATGCGTGCTATCTTACGCGATCACCCTGAAATTCTTAGTAAATTTTCTAAATTTTTACTTGAAGTATCTGATACTAATTTTGTTACCAATATCTTGAAATCTAGCGGTGGGGATGCCCTTAGAATAATAAACTTTTTACTTGTAACAGCTGAGTCGGTACGAGCAGGACATAATAGGAGGTGTCATTATCATGTAAAACTAAAAGAATTTTTTGATCAAAGAAATATAGATACCAGAGTTACTGCTCCCCTTTCTGCCTATCATGTAGAAAACAAAAACAACGGGGTAGAAACCAAGGTTTTTACAAGGGGTATAGGGGTAAATATACTTTACAGGGAATTAAGATGTTATTTATGAGAACAAGAAAATATATGTAATCAAAGACTGCGTTCTAACCCAGGAAACACGACACAACATGTAAAGCCTACTATATTAGGTGAGGTACACATATCAAATCATTATGATATGCTTTTAAAGGAGTTTTTTAAGAAGAATCTTCACTTTATACCACCTAACTGTTATGTAGCGCTAACCGGTAATATATTCTATGATACTGTTACTATAAATTCAGAGTTATTAAAAGCTATAGACGATTTTAGCTTTTAATAACTCGCCAGAATAAAGCATGCTTTATGTTAACAGCAAAAGATTTAATTTTTGCCCTAATACCACTGTTATACGGTAAAAGAGCTAAGATTTGCCATGTGTATAACTATATTTTACTTTACTTGTAAAGGGCGCAATAAAACTATATTTGTATGTGTTGTGTGATCAACGGTAATAGACCTTGTCCTGCTATCTTAGTGTTGTAAGTAGTGAACTAAGGTTTATCATGCCAGTTATACTATTTGTATATATTTAAAAGAGTTAAGCGGTCAACCAGCTTAGCACTTATAACGCAAATAATTTCTTTAATCTTAATTGCAATAAAAAAGTGTGCGTAAAGTACAATGGCATGTTTATCCTAAGATAAAACTATTTTAATAGGTATCTAGTATATTTTTATAATTATCGAAGATATGTAACTGATAGAATATAGGTGAATGGCTTTACTGTTAACTTGTGTTTATATAATTAGAGACACAAATCCCTTAAGCGGAAATACAGGTGCCTTATCATTTACCTTTAACTGTAAATGATAGGGTATAAGGGGGGGAGAAGGGTTTATATGGTATATAGCATGAAAAATGTTATAGCGTATGCTTTATAAGTCCTAAAGCCCCCTAGTATATTAAAGCATAGTTTATGCTTTTGTCTTCTTATTATATTTATATAGCCATTGTTTTAAAAACACATCTTAACCTTATACCGTTATATATAACTTAATACATATCAGCTAAAGTTTAAAAATAATATGGGTGGATTATAGTAATTGTATTTTTGTTAACGGCTTATAAACATATAATCTTTATTTAACTATTCATGTTTGCGTACACATAGCTTAATGACATAGCTTAATGACATAGCTTAATCACATAGGTTATTAATACATATAGGATAAATATATGTATCACACACATTTAGAAATATATAATAACAAAAATGAATTTATCACTAATACTATTTTTAATAGGAATTTTAGGTTTCGTTCTAAACAGAAAAAACATAATTTTAATGCTTATTTCTATAGAAATAATGCTTTTAGCTATTACGTTTTTAATATTGGTAAGTTCACTTAGCTTTGATGATATATTAGGACAAACTTACGCTATCTATGTAATAGCCATAGCTGGCGCAGAATCAGCTATTGGTTTAGGTATATTAGTAGCTTTTTATAGATTAAACTGTTCTCTGATTTTAACCTGTGTAACCTGTGGGCATAAGACTTGTTCGAATAGCGTAAAAAAGTTTAACTCTCAAAATGCAGCTAGAAGTTATACTACGATCCCGGTGCGTAGCATCAGTAATATAATTAACAATACCACTAACCAAACTACACAGAAAAATTCACACATTCATCCTTTATTTATTACTGGACTTTTCGACGCCGACAGTTCTTTTGTAGTTACAATTATAAAAAAATTCTAGATAATGTACAGGATGGAACCTTTAAGCCTGAGTTCAAATAAAAATGCATGAATAAGATAGAGCTTTAATTGTGTCAATCCAAGAATTTAGCGGTGAGGTTATGTGTCTAAACCTAATAAGACTTCAGCTGTAGAATTTAGAGTTACTACTTTAAAAGATCTAGCTAACGTAATTATTTTTCATTCCGATAACCATCCTCTAACAACCAAAAAACATTCACACTACCTTTTATTAAAAAAAATTGTTTTATCTATGTTAAATAAAGAACATGATTTTCTAGAGGGTATAGAAAAAATAGTGAAGCTTAGGGCCTCTCTTAACTTAGGTTTATCCAGTGATTTAAACAAAGCATTTTCTAACACTATACCTAAAAAATAAACTATAAAATCATAGTAAATGTAATACAGTATATAATAACTAACATGCCGCATGAGTAGCAGGATTTTCTACCGGAAAATCTAACTTTTTTATTGCTGTTAAATAATCTAAAACTAAGAGTGGTTTATCCGTTTAATTACGTTTTTCAATAGGCCAACATTCAAGAGATTCAATATTATTAAAGGGTCTATTTAATTTATTTGGTGGTGGTACAGTTGTGAATTATAAAAAACGTGCATTATGTGAATTTCTTGTTACAAAATTTGATCTTATAATTAAATATGTCATACCTTTTTTTAATAAACATGTTATATTAGGGTAAAAGCACTTAGATATCAATAATGCGGCTCATATCATTAAAAATAAAGAACATTTGAATGAAAATGGCATAAGTTTGAAACAAATTTTACAATAAAAAAAAATAATTACAGCACGTCACTCCAATAAGGCTTGCCCCGCATGCTCCGCACACAAATAATCACAGTGTTATTATAGGCACAGAGAAATTAGATCAAAAAAGGTAGAGTGAACCTCTGCCTAGTCATAGTTTAAGTATGGCAAAACCTTCAAATTGCGGGAAAGTCTTAAAGGCAAATCTACCAAGTTAAAATAGTAATGTATTTAATGGAACAGGTAATGACTCGTTGTATGGTAAAAACGGTTTGTATGAAGAAATTAAATAGATAATCCGCAGCCAAACACCTACAATCAAATAAACGTATGGTGCGCAGTTCATCGACTAAATGTAGGTTGGTAAATAATTATATACATTTTCTTCAGGCCCTTTTTTTTTTTTTACTAGAAGACGATATTATTTGCTTAAGATATAGTCAGGCATAATGTAAAAGTTATGTGAATACCCCAGCCAACCTAAGGGAACAGAAGAATTTCTAGGGTAAAGGGGGAAAACGAAGAGGAAGTATAGCAATAGAGTTTAAATAATGTATCTAGCCATAATCGTTTTACCCATATTAGGTTCAATAGTTTCCGGTTTTTTTGGTAGAAAAGTTGGAGTTAGCGGAGCGCAATTAATTACATGTATATCTGTAATAATTACAACATTTATGGCAACAATTGGTTTTTTTGAGGTTGGTTTAAATAATGTAGCTGTATCATTTTCATTATTTAGATGAATCGATTCTGAATCACTTAATGTGATATGATCATTTAATTACGATTCTTTAACAGTTTCTATGTTAATACCTGTACTAATAGTTTCTTGTTTAGTGCATATATATTCCATAGGTTACATGAGTCATGACCCTCGGGGTCACGTTAGGGGAAAACGCGTCTATGGGGGTAAATTGCCAAACTCCGGGGAACTCCTAAAGCTTAAGGTACCAAGCTGTAGTTGAAAAACTATAAGTGGCTGAAGTAATTACTCAGGTACGGTAATAAGCCTTAAGATGAGTGAAAACGAAATGGACAATCGCGGATCTAAGTCAACCATCTTTTTAGTGTTAGTTAGTTTGTTAGTATATGCACTCTTTCCTTTTATCTCCTTCATTGTATATTTGCCTGTACTGCACTTAAAGGTGTTACTTTTACCTAACTCAAGTTTATTGGCTCTATTATTCTTACGAAGTAAAGCCTATGGTTTCAATCGTAGAAATTACTCTTCTGTTTCGGTTTTATCAGTCTATGTGAGAAACTCCGGAGCGGCTTTACTTCGTGATAAGTCGCTGTTCCGTGGGACCACGAAATCCGCCATATGTGGTGGATTTCGGGGTTATTCTACTAATTCTTCAGCTCTTGCGCCCCCTTTTCAACCAGTAAGAATATATAGAAAGGCTGATTTAGATAAGGTCCAAATACTCCAAGAAAATAAAGGCAAATGTGGTGTATATCGCTGAACAAACTTAACAAATGGAAATAGCTATATTGGTAGTAGTGTTAACCTAGAGAATAGATTGAAAGGTTATTTTTCCATTTATTTCTTACAATCAGAAATTAAAAAGGGGACAAGTCTGATTAATAGTTCTTTGCTTAAGTATGGTTATTCTAACTTTACTTTGCAAATTCTGGAGTATTGTGATACATGTGAAGCAGTTTCAAGGGAGCAATATTATCTGGATTTCTTAAAACCAGAGTATAATATTTTATTTACAGCTGGTTCATGATTAGGTTCCAAACATTCTGAAGAGGCAAAAGCCAAAATGTCTGCGGTGAAAAAAGGTAACCAAAATGCAACAGGAGGTAAAGGACGTAAACGAGCAGAAGGAGCAGGAAGTCCTAGTGTAGCGGTAGAAGTTTTTGATCAGGAAACTGGAATGAAAACAATATATCCTTCAATGAGTGGAGTTGGTAAAGCCTTAGGTGTACCTTCAGGTAGTATTAGAATGCATTTTTCTAGTAATAGCCTGAAGCCATATAAAGGAAGATATTTGTTGCAAAAATTAGCTGGCAGCTATCTAAGAAGTTTTCATACATTGGTTGTAAAAGAGCAAAGAGTAGACGGCAGTTGATCCATTAAGCCACATTTAATGGATTTAAGGTGTATTCTAAGGGGTTTCGAAAGAAACAGAGGTGTAAAACTCGGTTTCAACATGCAACAAGGTTGAAACTCCTATGTCAAAATCCCGTCTAAGCTATTCGATTTAAAAAAATTTTCTACTTATAAATCTACTATTATAAATCCTGGTGTCTGATCTGGTTTAATAGACGGTGAGGGTTCATTTAGTATAGTAGTAGATAGAAATAAAACTCGTAAATTAGGTTGACGTCTTCAATTGAAATTTCAAATAGGTCTACACACAAAAGATCTTAACTTATTATATCTATTACAACAATACTTGGGCGATATTGGTTCTATTCATTTAGCTCGAAACCGAGATATAGTTAATTATTCAATAGATTCAAATGAAGATTTAAATAAACTTATAATTCATTTAGAAAAATATCCGTTATTAACTCAAAAAGCCGCAGATTTTTTATTATTTAAACAAGCGGTAAAACTTGTAAATAATAAAGCTCATCTTACTGTTGAAGGTTTAAATCAAATAGTGAATATAAAAGCATCCATGAATTTAGGTTTATCTAACATGTTAAAATCAGAGTTTGATGGATATACTCCTGTTGAAAGACCTGTAATAAATTATAATGTAATGTTAGACCCTAATTGAATTTCAGGATTTGTTAGCGCTGAGGGGAACTTTGATGTTCGTATACCATCAAGCAATAGTAAACTAGGTTCTCGAGTACAATTGAGATTTAGAATATCTCAACATAGTAGGGATCTTAAATTAATGGAGAAAATAGTTGAATATTTTGGGTCAGGAAAGATATACAAATATGGCGGTAAGTCTGCTGTTAGTTTAACAATAGTTGACTTTACTGATGTTACCAATACAATAGTTCCATTTTTTAATAAAAACCTTATAATTGGTATAAAACTCTATGATTATCTTGATTGATGTAAAATTCATAGTTTAATGATTAATCGTTCCCATCTTACGCTTGAGGGTATAAATTCAATTAGAAAGATAAAATCTGGTATGAATATAGGTAGAAGTTTTGAAGATAAATAACCATTGTTAGTATCAAATATAATAAATCAATAGTAGGATAAATTTGGCTTAAATGCACAACCAAAGATTTTTTAGTTATTTAAGTTTATTTACTTTTATGATGATTGTGCTTGTAACAGCAAATAACTTTTTATTAATGTTTGTGGGTTGAGAAGGTGTGGGGGTTTGCTCTTATCTTTTAGTAAGTTTTTGATTCACTAGAATAGCAGCCAACCAAAGCTCTATGTCTGCTTTTTTAACTAACAGGGTGGGTGATTGCCTTTTAACAATAGGTATGTTTGCTATGATATGAACATTTGGTAATTTAGATTATTCTACCGTATTTTCATTAGCTCCATATGTAAATGCTAATGTTGTTACTATTATTGGTATTTGTTTATTAATTGGAGCTATGGCTAAAAGTTCCCAAATTGGTCTTCATATTTGGTTACCTCTTGCCATGGAAGGTCCCACACCTGTTTCTGCATTAATACATGCCGCCACAATGGTTACAGCTGGGGTTTATTTATTAATACGAGCATCTCCTTTAATAGAATATAGTTCAACAGTTTTAATTGCTTGTTTATGAATAGGTAGTATCACTACTGTATTTAGTTCTCTAGTTGGTTTATTCCAGCAAGATATCAAAAAGGTTATAGCTTATTCTACTATGAGTCAGTTGGGTATGATGGTAATAGCAGTGGGTCTATCCTCATATAACGTTGCTTTATTTCATCTAGTTAATCACGCTTTTTATAAAGGACTATTATTTTTAGGTGCTGGTGCTGTAATACATGCGGTAGCTGATAACCAAGATTTTAGAAAATATGGTGGGCTAGTAGCTTTTTTACCTTTAACTTATTCAGTTATGCTAATAGCTTCTCTTAGTTTAGTAGCTTTTCCTTTTATGACTGGTTTTTACTCTAAAGACCTTATACTTGAATCTGCTTACGGACAGTTCCATTTTTCTAGTATTGTTGTATATTTCATAGCAACTATTGGTGCTATGTTTACCACTTTATACTCAGTTAAAGTTTTATACTTAACCTTTTTAACTAATGCTAATGGACCTCTGACTAATTACAAAAATGCACACGAAGGTGATATCTTTATGAGTTTGCCTTTAATAATTCTGGCTGTTTTTTCTATATTTTTTGGTTATATAAGCAGAGACATTTTCATAGGGTTGGCTTCCGCTTTTTTTTCCGATAATAGCTTATTTATACATCCTTTACATGAAATTATGCTAGATACTGAATTCGCTGTGCCTACCCTGTTTAAACTATTGCCTTTATTATTAACAATCCTATTAACAGTTTTTTCTTTAATATTACCTGAATTTACACCTAAAACACTTATTTATTTCAAATTTAGTAGACTAGGTTACAATATATTTAGTTTTTTTAACCAACGGTTTTTAATAGAATTATATTATAATAGATATATTACTCGTTTTATTTTTAAATTAGGAGGACAAACTGTGAAGTCCTTAGATAAAGGGTCGGTGGAATTGCTAGGCCCGTACGGGCTGGAAATAGGGTTAGTTAAATTGAGCATAAGTTTAAGCAAATTAGACAGCGGTGTTATAACCACTTATGCCTTATACATATTGATTGGTTTAATATCATATCTTTTAATGCCTTATGTTTATTCTATAGACATGAGCATACTTATTTTAGTAATATTTGCTCTAGTTACGGTTTTATGACAGGGCTATAGTTGAGCTTTCTCACTTAATATAATGTATCGTATTTTTAGAGGTATCGTAAAGTTTATAGGTCTATGCATTATTTATTGACTATTACTTTTTTGTCTAGATAAAGGTTTGGGGCTAGATATGATTACCACTCTAGATGCTGAAGAACCACCATTAAATGAATTTGGGGAATTAGGTAAACATCTGGATGAGTTATGGCATAGTGAAAAAGCAAAACATGTTGAACAGTATAAACATTTATTTGGCGATCATAGACCTGAGTTTCGCTTTATGCTTAAGGAACGTTGGTTTAATCCTGAACAAAAGGAAACTTTTATAGAATTTGCCAGAAACAACCCAAATGAAAGTTGCTTAAAACATCTTAATAACGCTTTGAAAAATGATGATAAAGTTGAGTTATATAGGACTAAATTGGCCCTTAAAACTATAGATAAAATTAAAAAATATGAATAGTGTTTCACTGTTTATATTATTCTAGTTTATACCTATAGTTAAAAAGTGAAAGGCTTAATGTTGCTATATTAGTTAAATAAAAATATAGGCTCATGCTGTTTTCCTTAGAAAAAAGCAACACAGACAATTGTTTTTCTTGTTTTTTTTTTTACATATATAAATATGAAAATAAGATAAGGAAGATTTATAACATTTTGTCAAAATTTCTTATTAGCTCAATGGTAGAGCAGAATACTTCTAATATTTAGATCTAAGTTCAAGTCTTAGATAGGAAAATTAATTTACCTTAACTTGGTTTTTGCTTTGTGGTTATCCTTTATATCATCATTAATTGTACCTATATCATTGTTTCTTTTTATATAAATATAGTAAACTTTTAAAGTTTACCATTATACGCTGTGAATTTATTATGAACATTCAATTTAAAGAGCAAATGCTATGTGGCCTGTCGTAAAACAAAGGCTTATGCTTTGCAACAAAACTAATAGATAATAGATATATATCTATATATTGTTATTTCTTAAGAGGTGCTTATGTAATAATGCTTACAAATATTTGCTAGTTACAGTAGTAATGTATAATATTTGTTTTATATATTTTCTATCTCTAGTTCATAAATCGGAATAAAAACAATAAAAACCCTATATAACATGTACTATACATTTATATCTTTTTATAATAACAATTATTAAATCTATTGTAATAGTACTGAAACAATGCATATACATATATATTACTATTACATTATAAAGTTTATTTTTATTATTCATAGGCTATGCTACATGTTATATGTGCTATAAATTTATAATGTTTTATGTTAATCTCAAACCCTAAATCTACTGTAGAAATGTTGAAACAACGCATCTATACATAACACAAAGGTTATGGAGAGTTTTTTTACCTCTCATTACATGAATCTCTTTATATCTATTGTCTATTCCTATGACCCCGCCAATTCAGCCGCAGACCTTATATCTAAGAGACCTTAAAGGTTGTTATGAATTATTAAAAGATAACACAAATAATAAGTTAAACACTAATAAAAATGACATATCTTTATGATTAGAAAGATGGTTTTTATCATCAAATGCTAAAGATATAGGTACCTTATATCTTATCTTTGCTTTACTAGCTGGTCTAGTAGGTACAGCCTTTTCTGTATTAATCAGACTAGAGCTATCTGGACCAGGTGTTCAGTTTATAGCAGATAACCAGTTATATAACAGTATTATAACTGCTCATGCTATAATTATGATATTTTTTATGGTCAAAATAAATGCAAATATGTTAAAGATAAATCAAAGCTATCTCCTAAAAATACTAATAATATAGGATTCTGATGCAACGCAACACAAAAACGATGTAATCAGAAGTAATATACATAACTACGCTAATAACACATATATAACAATTTTAAATGATTGTTAACACTTATATAAATTACAAGATTTAGTATATAAATAAAACTTGTTAACATGGCCAGGTAAAATAGAAATATTTTACTTATATTTCACTATATGCTGGGAAACCTTTCAAGACTTTAAGGCTGGTATTACATAATATTTGTAATCTTTAAATGGAGTAAAATAAACACCATATGTTTACCTCTTAATATATGAAAAAGGCAATCAGCAGGAAACCTGTAATATCAAGACTTATATATCATAATAGTACTTGTATTATAGAGGTTCCTCAGAGACTACATGTGAAATACCTTACTAAATGTTAAATTTAAAGGTAAAGAGATAGTCCAGTCATTGTTGAAAAACGAAGAGGTGCGCACGCATGCCAGCAATGATAGGTGGGTTTGGTAATTTTTTATTACCATTGTTAGTAGGTGGTCCTGATATGGCATTCCCTAGATTGAATAACATTAGTTTTTGATTACTAGTACCAAGTATAATATTATTTTTATTTGCTAGTGGTATCGAAAACGGTGCGGGTACAGGATGGACTCTTGGGTTAGATCGGGAGTCTTTTTATGGTAACATAAAAAATATAAAACTTTCCTCGATGCTTGAACGTCTTCCAGTATTTTCTGTTACGTTAATACTCGTATTACACTACTCATGCTTAATTTTAGTACAATTTATACTAACTAATGCATACGTAAAAATGTGTAAATCAAGGAGACAATACGCTTGGGTAGAAAGTGAATATTTACTTTCTACCCATCAGAGACTAAACGGAGAGCACCCTAATAACAAAGAAAAATTTTGATTTGAGCAATGATTAGTAGGGTTTACAGATGGGGACGGGAACTTTTCTATATCACATCAGGGTAATAAATGGGGATTGTCTTATAAATTGACTCAGTCTAGGTATAACTTAAGAGCGCTATACTATGTTAAAAAACAGTTAGGCGTAGGCTCAGTTACCAAAGATGGAACCAAAGGGCAATTTTTCATAAGAGACAGAAAAACCATACAATCAGTTTTATTACCTATTTTTCATAAATACCCTTTGTTAACCTCTAAGTATTTTGACTATTTAAGATTTAAAGAGGCCCTAAATGTATTAAATAACCCAGATTTAACTAAGGAAGTAAAGGATATTAAACTTTTAAAATTAAAAAATTCTATAGTAGCGAGTAATTACAAATCACCAGCATGGGCTGATATTTGTTTACCCTTAAAAAGTGTAAACTCTATTAGTAATATAGTGAGTAAACCTTGAATAGTAGGCTTTATTGAGGCAGAAGGAAGTTTTTACTTAACTAGCAAAACAGCTAAAAGAACAGTACACGGTTTTGGCTTAACTCAAAAATTAGACGAAATAGTTTTACAAGCTATAGGTTTAACACTTCATATACCTAACCCAGTTAAATACAAAGAGTTACACAACTATTATCTTTTAGACACGACTAATTCTAGGGCTATAGAAAATATAATTACTTATTTTAAAGATACAATGAAGGGGGTAAAATCCTTAGAATATAAAGTATGAGCGAGGGCTTACAGTAAAAATAAAGGTAATTATGAGAAATTAAATGAAACAAGAGAGCTTATACGGAAAATCAGAAAAACTTTATTGGAAATTGTGTAAAAATAATTTTCAAATGTTATTAGGATGAAGGTATAGTCCGAACAATAGAGAAATCTATTGAGTGTAACGAGAGTTTCTATTTTTCTGAGAGGTATGCTCCCCTTTTTCACTCATGAAAAAATTAAAAAAGCGGAGCAGGCAATAAGAAAAAAAACGAGGTTACCAACGCAATTGCTATCCACCCCTTTCTGGAATACAAAGTCATAGTGGACCTAGCGTAGATCTAGCCATTTTTGCTTTACACCTTTCGGGTGTAAGTAGCTTATTGGGGGCAATGAACTTCATAACTACAATTCTAAACATGAGAAGCCCAGGTATTAGACTACATAAACTAGCTTTATTTGGGTGAGCTGTTGTTATTACAGCAGTTCTATTATTGTTATCTCTACCTGTTTTAGCCGGTAATTTACAAATACTGCCGGCTTTAAATCTGGCTGTTTGCTGGAAACTGTTCTACATTAATTTATGTGAAGCAACACAATCAGCAGGAAACCTGTTAAGTTTACACTTTTCAGAGATCTTAAGAGACTATACGCCAGAGTTTATTTGTTATATTATTTAAGGTGTTGCTTCAGGGGCCAATTTTCTTAGTTTTACCACAAAAGCATAAAGCATGATGGATTAAACATGATTTAAAACATTATACAAGCTATGCTCTATCAGTCAGTAAGGCAAGTAATTCAAATACAAATTTTGCCCTTTACATTATAGGTCTTATAGAAGGAGGTGGTACAATTCTTGTACCTAAAACTGAAAGATCAGTCAAAGGTAGTGTTAACTACCCATCTATTCAGATAGTATTTCATTTGATAGATTTACCATTAGCTCTTACTATTCAAAAAGAATTAGGACACGGGTCTGTTACTAGAAAAAAAGGTAAAAATGCTTATATATAGTGTAAACAATTTACAAGGTTTGTTGTTAGTGGATTTACTTAGCGCTAATATGAAAACTAATAAAGTCTATGCGCTACATATATTAATAGACTGGTATAGTCAATCTAAAAGCATTTTTATATGCCTGGTTATCAGGGTTTATAGAAGCTGATGGTCACTTCACCATTAGAAGTACTGAGTTAGGTAAATACCCCAAAATAGAATGTAAGTTTAAGTTAACTAAAACACAAATAGATAAAAATGGAACAGATAATATTTTTTTTTTAGGAAATTGCTCTTAACTTAGAATCTATAGTAAAGCCTATTAGAAAACACAGTGATAACCCTGAATACTGAGTTAGAACTACATACATAAAAGCTAATTCAGCGGTTCTAGATTATCTTATAAAATATCCTTTGTTTGGAACTAAATTTTCAGATTATATGAACTGAGTGAAAGTTGTAGAGCTATTTAATCAAAGTTTGATCATAAGCTTAACATGAATTACTTACAACTTATTGAATCTGGTATGAATGATAAGACAACTACCTTTGTATGAGATCACTTACAAAATTTTTACAACTTAAATAAATAAGAAATAGTCCCAACATATACGTGAGTATATGAGAGTTTGCTCTAAACCTTTTAATTATGTATGATATGTTGCGAAGCATCTAATAATAGGTTTTTAAGACAGTGATACTGTCATTAGATTATATCTCGCAAACCAAGATAACATTAGGGTATTACGATGATATTAACTGATAGAAATTTCAACACATCTTTTTTTGAAGCAGCTGGTGGTGGTGATCCTATTTTATATCAACATCTTTTCTGATTTTTTGGTAAACGTGGCCCCTAGATAAGGTAACTTATCTAATGAAATGAACTAATTGCTGGAAGGTCTCAATATTTATTGTAAGTACTTTATAAATATATTTTTATAAGTAAAAATTTTAATGTTTATGAGATAACTAGCAGGTAACCAACGGATTTAATTTATTAGTTTTAGTAGGTACTTCAGAGACTACATGTTCATAACCCTTAAATGTTTATAAGATAAGTGTTTAAATGAAAGCTTAATTGGCCTTATTATGCTTTTGCCTTGTGGCTCTTTGTATAAAGCATCAACTAAACTTTACGCTAAATAAAACTAAAGGGTTAAGATATAGTCCAGCATATACGTGAGTATATGAGGATAAGCCTTACACTTATTGCACATATTAAGTGAATCTTATGTAATCACTACAACTTACACATTCTTGCCTTCTGGATTTGTTTATTCCCATCCTCTTAATGCTGATGACAGACGCGCCGCCACTGAAGAATTAGATAAACAAGAAGAGAGACTTGAAGACGCCCAGGCAGATCTAGATCAGACTAATCAAGAAATCGAACAATACAACCGGGAGGGAGAACCTAGGGAAGGCTTATTAGAACACCTAGAAGGTGTTAAAAGAGCAGCAGAAGAACAAGTAAGCTCAATTGAAAATTTGATAGATCAGCTAGTAACACTACTAAGTTAATAATGTTTATCTAACATAAGGTGCACCCCGAAGTCTATATCTTAATCATTCCAGGTTTTGGTGTAATTAGTACCACTATCTCTGCAAGTTCAAACAAAAGTGTATTTGGTTACCTAGGGATTTGAGAAAGCTTAAGCAAGTTTCGTTAGCTTGTCCATCAGTATCAAACTCCGGGGAACTCCTAAAGAATTAGATACTAACAAATAGAGGTAACTCTAAAAGGGCCTGCCTAATTATCAGGATATAGTAACAAGTCTAATTATCTACTAAAAAATAGTGTATGGATAATCGCGGATCTAAGTTCCTTTAATCTTATTTTACCCTTAATTTTAATAAGCTTGAAGGATAAAAGAGCAACGAGTAGACGGTACTGGATGCATAATTCTTAAGATTATGTATTTAAGGTGTACTCTAGATTGCTCCGAAAGGAGTTTATTTATTAGCAGATAAATATATGATGCTACTAATAAATAATTAAATAGATAGGATAGCTTTGTCGATATATTTGTTAGTTTAGCATTTAATCTAAAATTAATTTTAGATTGTTTTAATATGTAAGGTGCTAGATCTAAATGTACGAGGCAGAAATCTTAAACACGGCTCATTAAACCTATAATAAGTAAATTTACTTATTATCACATATATAAACTAATATTAAACAGCATAATTTTTAGATCGCTTTTATTAATTATTATTTTTATTTTAACTTATCTAGGCGTAGATAATAGCATAATTTCGTTTTGTATCATGAGCTTGGTCTTGTTACTTATCTTATCTTCATGTATAAAAGCAAAAAATAAGGTTGAATACATTATTACGCTTTGTTTAAACCTTTTTTTAATCTGTTTATTCTGGTATGTAATAAGCCTATGCTTTAATGTAGATACTATGCCTTTTTATAGGTTCATATGTTTTGTTGGGTTTTGATGACTTTGACCTATCACAGGATGTGGAATCTGTGTTAGATTTACATTTACATAAAAAATGTATTGGGGATCCTGGAGGTCCAGGGGGACCCAACGGAGGCCCAGACTTCTCTCCTTTATTTTATATGAATACATCGAATACGAATACTGACTGGGGAGAAAATCTAAACAATAATGATCCTTTAAAAAAACTTCAAAACAATCCTGCTTTAGATAATTATAAAAAGTATATTAAATATGAAGACTTTGAATATGATATAGCAAGCTTACAAAAAGATTTATGTGTATATAATAATAAAGTTTTACACACAGAGATTAATGAATTATTATTTGAAAAAAAAGCAATAGAAAAATATTTAAAACGTGATGCAGAATCTAATAATTGTAGGGTTAGATGTGCTTTTCAAACGCCATTACAATTTGTTTGTGAGTTACAAGATTGGTTGTATGAAGGTACACTAGAATACAACACATTAAAAAAAGCTAAATTATACTACGAAAATGTTGATCTAAGATTAAACGAAGATCATAAGTATGCTTTTGAAACTTGACAAAAAAGACAAATAGCTATGGATCTTGATTTTTTTCGTGATTTAAAGATAAGATCACCTGAATTTGCTAAGGTTAATATGTTTGTTGATAGTGTTGTTTATGATGAAATAATAGATAACCTCTTATATACGGAATTACAATTAATACAGGCAAAACTCGTTTATGAAGGTATAAAGGCCGAAAAGTTTAATTACTTTAGCTTAAATTATTCTGAATTTGACGCTTTTGTGTCTTCTATTACTGAGTCTAATGTCAAAGATTACAGAGAAGCTTATGATTTTATAAACAAGCATTATTTAGAACGTTTTGATATTTATAACATGTCCAGACCAGGTATAGAAGTTTTTTTTAAGATGTATAAAAGTTATTATATTGAGGATTTGAATACCTTTAAATCCTCTAAAGTTGGAATTGAATTTAGTGCAAATTTTATTAAAAGGGATTTTACTCTTTCCCATTTTAAAATGATGTCTGAGATTGTTTTTTCTGATAACGATAATGGTAAATTACCTAAGAGAGATTTAACTATTTCTGACTTTAAAGTAATGCCTAAAATAAAATCTAATCTTATTTTTTCTGATAACAATAATGGTAAATTTCTTAAAAGAGATTTCACTCTTTCTGATTTTAAAGCTATATCTAAAATTATTTTTTCTGATAATGATAATAGTATATCGGATTATAAAAAGTTTAACTTAACTGGCCATATGCCTAAAAATTCGTAATATATAGATTATTATATAATGCTGATTTAAGTATAAATATATGAGGTATAAGTCCTAAACACGGGTATATGCCATGATGTCCATTGGTGTGTTAGGTTTTGTAGTGTGAAGCCATCACATGTATAGTGTAGGTCTAGACGTGGATAAAATTGTGTTCACGGTAAAAATCTTGCTAAATGCTGGAAACCCCTGTATAAGTGGTCCACTCGTATTTGTTGCGTTAGGAAAAATCTACTTAGAGTTTAATAAATTACCAGGACAATCAGCAGGAAACTTTGGTTTTACTACAAATGCTACGGCTGACACTAAAAATACTTATAATAGTTATAGTAAACTTATTTCTATTTCTGAACATGTATCTAAACATAAACCTTACCTTACTGATAATGAGTTCGGTTATTTTTTAACTGGCTTAATAGAAGGTGATGGTTGATTTGGTAAAAAGCAGTTATACATCATTTTTGCTGAAAACGATGTAGCACTAGCTTACTATATCAAAAAACGAATAGGTTATGGTAATGTATACAAAATTAAGAACAAAAAAGCAGTTAGGTACATTTGTAAAAATGCAAAAGGTTTATCATACATTTTATCTTTAATTAATGGTAAATTTGTAAGTAGACCTAAATATGAACAATTACTTAAACACAATTATGATGTAGATTTTAATTATATTATATTACCACCCTTAAATTGTTTGTCATTAGATAATTATTGACTAGCGGGCTTTACCCAGGCAGATGGTTGCTTTCATATCAGTGTTGTAAAAAGTAAAACACATAAAACGGGATTTAGTGTTAGATTAGAGTTTTCTTTAAAACAAAATGACGTTCTACCTTTAAAACTTCTATATGATACTGTAAAAATGGGTAACCTTTCTCAATACAACACCGGTATATGGTGCTACAAAAGTACAGGGTTTAAAACTGCACAGGTTCTAATTAATTATTTTGATACATATAAAGTGTTTGCAGGTAAATATGTAAATTATTTGAAATTCAGAAAAGTGTACATTATGATAACTAATGGTCAACACTTGGAAGTAAAAGGTATAACTAAGATAAAAAGTATTGCAACTAAAGGATCCTCAGAGACAAGTACGCAAGAAGTCAACCTGTAAAAGAACTGACTAAGATACTGTCCAAAATTAAATGACAAGAGCGTATTTTACGGCTGCTACACTAATTATAGCTGTACCTACTGGTATTAAAATATTCAGTTGGTTAGCCACATGTCATGGAGGATCGTTCTTACTAACACCATTTATGCTTTTTGCATTAGGGTTTGTATTTATGTTCACCGTTGGAGGATTAAGTGGAGTAGTTTTAGCTAACGCATCATTGGACATAGCATTCCACGATAAACTAATTAACGATAAAACACAAAATAAATGCAAAGATGTTGTAAAGTATGGTGATCACCAATCCTCACATTATCTTTTCATGCTTCGTATGCTGTTTTCTTTAGAAAAAAGCAACACAAAAAAAATGAGAAAACAAGAAAAAGATAATAAAAATGATTTATCAATACAGGATAAAACTTATATAGAACAATTCTTTGTGGGGTTGTTAGAAGGAGATGGTACTATTACAAGTAATTTAAATTCAAATAAATCAAATAGCATAATCATACGTATAGTAATATCCTTAAAAAATATGCCAGAAAACATTACTATGCTTAAGAAAATTAAACAAACTGTAGGAGGCAGGGTTGTTGTTGAAAGAAATAACGGCTATGTTACATGAATAGCTAGTAATAAAAATGATTTAGCTAAAGTTTTCGTAATTTTAGCCAAATACCCTTTATTGACTGCAAGAAAGCAATGCCAATTAGAATTTGTTAAAAACTGTCTATTAGAAAAAGATATTGTTAATTTTATAGAAAACAGAAATAATAAGTATACAGATAAACATATCTTATTAGAAAAGTATGCTTTACAAGAAAACCTTGTAAAATTACCTTTATACTTTTCTCCTTGATTATCTGGATTTATAGAAGCAGAAGGTAATTTTAATTTATTATTTAACGAAAAAAATGTTTTAAGAGGATCTAAGTTTACTATTGGGCAAAATGATGAAATACATATTTTAAATTGAATTAAATTGTATTTTAAGAGTAATAATGCTATCACTAAAGACAAAAAAAGTAGTGGTAGTATAGGGTATTTCCGTTTGTCTCTTTATAACGCAGAATCTAGAGGTAACATATTCGATCATTTTAATAAATATCCGTTACTAGGTTATAAATCCGTATCTTATAATAAGTGACATTATTATCATATTAATAGAATAGCAAAACCTGCTAAATTTGTTTAATTTGTTTTTCTTGTTTTAATATGTATTTTAATTATGGTTTTACATGATCATTCCATATCTTTAACGAGAAGCGAATCTGTTTTTTGGCTTATCGTTAATTTAAGTGTTGTGTTGTCACATTGCTTGATTAATCTTATAGAATTTATAAAGATCAATCCGTACTATACAAATATATTTGTATATTGCGAACGGTGGAATTTATAATATATACTTTAATGCTAGTATATGCAACAATATTGTAAGCTATACCGTGGATTTACGTTGCACTCATATAAAGGTGCTCGTATATTCGTAGAGACTATACGCAATGTATTTAATTTTAGAAATAATGGCTAAAATTAATAAAGAGTTAGTCCAACCCCCTTATAAATTGTCTATTGCTAAAAGTTTAATATTGAGCATAAGCTTTAATACTATTTCTAGTGTAATCAATGAACATATAAAAAGGGGAATAACTTCAACTAAAGCAATGCTTTACTTGAAGTTTTATAAGACGTATTACGTTGTAGCTCAAATGGGCCTAAATAATATATCTTTTTTTAAATATTATTTTGAAATTGACTATATGCTGGAAACTATGTTTTTTGTGTATTGTTTACTATTTATTAATACGTTTTGTCTTTACAAACTAGACCACAGTAGGTATAATATACTTTTAAGTAGTGAAAATAACAGTACAAGATTATCAAGAAATAAGGATATAAACATACAATCAGCAGAAAACTGTAAAGGATTCTCAGAGACTGTACGTCAATTGCCAGATACTAAAGATTATAAATTTTTAAATTGATTTGCGGGGGTATTAGATGGAGACGGTAATTTTGATATTAGAAAATCTCCTAGCAATGGTAAAAAAGTTGTTAAACAAATTAGAATTAAATTACATAACAGAGATGTTAGAATATTAACACGTATCCAAAATTATTTACATATGGGTAAAATTAGATCTGACAAAAACAAACCTTATTCTATATTTATAGTGTCTACTAAAGAATCTATGAATTATATTTTAAATGGTGTTAATGGTCTTATTAGATTAAAAGTCCCCTCCTTTAAACAAGCGTGTGTTTTGTCTAATATAGATTATATTGAGCCTGATTATAATATAGCTTTATATGACCCTTATTTTTCAGGCTTAGTAGATACTGATGGTAGTGTAGTATTTAATTATTCTGGTAACAGAATAGAATGCAATTTAGAATTTAAATATAATGAGTATAGCTCAAAGTTAAATTTCAATAATACTATACCCAATTGTAAACCCTACATAATAAAACGTAGTAAATCTTCTAATATGCAAGGTTCTAAACATTTTTTATCTATCGCTTTTAAATTTCAAAATGTTAATGGTATGCTATTTATATATGATTATTTCATGCATAATAGATTATATTGTGATATGAAGTTTTATAGAGTTACAAAAATTAAACCTTTTATAGAGATTAGAAAATACAAAACATCACCTATAAATAGTATAGAACATAAAATATACTCAGATTTTGTAATTAATTGAATTAAATATGAAAATCCTTTATGATATAAAGTTACTTTCATATCTAATTTACAACAATAAATAGTTTACCATTACTGGTAATGATACAGTCCAAGATAAGATAATATTTTTATCTTATACGCTAATTTTTGCTATTGCTATATTAATTATATTATTATTTATTCCATTTAAGAATTTATTTTTGACCTCAGTACAAAAAATAATGCGCAAGATAGTGTTATATATAACTCTTTTTATCATTATTTTTTTAGCATATAATAATTTTTCCTCTTTTTTTTGAAATCCTTTACGTTTAGATTCATTTGTTAGTTATATGAATAATGGGGTTATACCTCGAACTCCTTTATTGCAACATGGGCAAACTATAGCAACTCTTCCACACGGTTTACATAGGGTAACAGGTGGTTATGTTAGTGTAGGTCTTTTGCCTACAGGTAATGTAATGTAACTAAAATAATTGCTATTGTGGTGGATCAATTTCCCACTACATTGAATGGGTGGAACTATCATCATGGTAACCAACCTTTTAATATGAACTTTGCGAAAGTTCTTTATGAATTACATGCAGCAGGCAAGAGAACTTGTAGCTATACTAGCTTAGATTATGCTTATTCTGGAAGAGATCTTGTACAAGCAAATCTCAACTCCCAATATCTTCAAGCTTTTAAAGCTAGTAGGGGATTAGGAGCTAATTCAGAGAATTATGGAGAATTTGGTATAACAAGTAAAATTTTAAATGCTTTAGCTGAGCAAGAAAATTAATAAAATTAAACAAATTAAATAAACTATATGGTAATATAACATTTCAACTAAACAAGAATTAGCAATAGCATTTCCACTACGTATTATCAATGGGTGCCGTATTTGCACTATACAGTGCATGATATTTTTGAATACCTAAAATTTTAGGTGTAGACTATAACAAGTCAGGGGCTAAAGCGCATTTCTGAATATTATTTGTCGGGGTAAATGTTACATTTTTCCCACAACATTTCTTGGGGCTCCAAGGTATGCCTAGAAGGATAAGTGATTATCCAGATGCCTTTGCTGGCTGAAATCTAGTGAGTAGTTTAGGATCAATAATTAGTGTAATTGCTACTTGGTTATTTTTATACATATTATATGTTCAGTTAGTAGAGGGTAAATCTACATCAAATTATCCCTGATTAACTCCTCAATTCTATTATGACTTATTACAAACACACCTTACTAGGTCATTTAATTCTTTAGAGTGAGGATTAAACAGCCCACCTAAGCCTCATGCTTTTGTGAGTTTACCTCTACAGTCATCCCTAAATATTTCAAATATCTTAAAAAAAATTACCCTTAGCAGGGTAATTTCAACTGGTGTCACTGTTATATTGATGGCTACCCTGAGATATCTGTATTTTGGAGGATTAATATCTAATCCATTAGATATAGTAGAAAGCATATCTTGAGCATGGTTTGGTGCAATGTTTAAAATAATATTAGATGGTGTTTTATCTGAGATTTTTATTAAAATGGGCGGAGACTATTCATTGGTTGATTATTTAAAAAAAAGCATACCAACTACTCACTTTGCAGAGGATCAGACTCCTGGCACCTCTAGTAGCCCTGGTGGTTCTAGTGGTAGGGGTGGTTCTGGTGGTAAGGGTGGTTCTGGTGATAATACAACATCCTCTATAAATATGGAGGCAGCGGATGCTATTATCGCTGAAGGACAAGCTAGATTAGAATCTACGGTAGGCTCTGTACAGACTGGTTCAATGCAAGAAATGGGAAATTTTATGAAACAAATAGCAAACGTACCAACAGGATATAATATACCTGATAGTATGAAGCGAGAGCTTTCTACATCATATCCTCTGTCAACGGAGCCAGATGAGGCGTTATCATTATATACACAATGATTTAACACTAAAAATCTGGCCATGACCGAATTAAAATTAGCAGATTACCTTCTTAGGTTTAATAATTACACATCTCCTGAATTATCTATAAGAAAGCTACAGTGTGAACACATAAGTAAACAATGTAACAAAGGTATGGATATTGCATACGATAAATTATCACAAGAAAAAAAAAACAGAATAAAGGAAATATATGGATCTAAATCTTGAAAGTAAGCTTAAGAGTTATCTAATGCATGGTTACAATTTATAACATTATTTTTTTTTTTATTTTTGCTTTTTTTTTTCTGGTACTCTATAACCCTGTTATAGGTTTAACTAGTGTTTCTTATAGGCATATGGGTAAAGGCGAAATTCTGTTAACTGGTGTCTAGGCTATAGGCACTTATCCCGTATTTAAACACGGAAAAACAGAAACCTTATTATTCATATATATTATAAATGATAGGGTGTAATGGGAGAAGGGTTCTATATGACATGAGGTATAATTAATCTAAATAACATATAATATATAGGACATAAAGCCCACTAAGCAACCTATCACATTTTTGTTAGTTTATGCTATTGTAAGGTTTTACCGATTATTTTAAAAGTCTAGCCTCTTTTTTGTATAGGCAGGTTACATCACTTTAATTCAGTTAGCAACGAAGTAGACTATCTGTCGGGAGAAAATCTTGACGGTTTGTTACTATATTTCAATTGGCACGAATTCGCATTTCCTTATCGGCTTTTCTCTTTGTAGCCTTTTGGTCTACTGCTGGAAAACTACTTGGATTTGGGATTTGGCCTTTTTGTATTTTCATATTCCGTTTGGTCCTTGGTCTCCCCACCACAGGTAGGCCTACCTGTGGTAGGGAAAAGTTTCAGGTAACTTTGTTGTTACTTGTTTGTAACTTCTACTCTTATACACCAGAATACGCTTGTTTTGTTTTATATTATATTATATTATATTATATTATATAATATTTATTTATTTTGTTATATATTACATTAGTTATTGTCCTTCATTGCTTCGCTTTTCTATAGAAAATGAAGCAAGGTATAGCCTTTGTTACTTGGGTAAGCTTTAGGAATGGTGATTTTCTGCATAAAAATATATCGGCATATTTACTTTTGTAGTGATTATGTTTCTTGGTGGTTTCGTTAGGAGATATAGCTTCGTGTCACTTATCTCGTAATTGACTATATGGGGCAACTTAGTACTTTTTGGATTTTTATTATATTTTTTTGTATCTAGGAAAAAGATATAATAAAATGAGAAATTAATTAGAGTTTATCGTTACTTTATAAATTCCCCTTACAACAAGCCTCGTGTATATTACGAAAATCCCCTGTGGCTCTGTAGTGGTACTTAAGTAAATCAGGTTTAATATTAAATTTATAAACATGAAATGTACAAATTTCCTCATACAAGGTTATTCTCTTTGTCCTAAAAGAGTGTTGGTAGTTTCTCCTGTGAAGCTTTATATTAAAAATACTATAATTAAGACATCAGAAAGAATGTCACACTCTCTTACTTTCGGTTCCGGTATTGGTTTTGCTTTTGGTTTTGGTTATGGCTTAAATAATTATAATGGATGCTTTTCCTATTTCCCTTTTAGGAAATGACAGCTAATCAGTTCTTATAATTGTAAAAGATTTTATGTATCTAGTAGAGGGGAACAAAAATACTCTCTTATTAGTAGCACTCTTGCTAAGTTAGAATCTACTCTTACTAGTAAAGGTTTTAGAGCTTTCAATTCGTTGGAATGAGTTTTAAACTCCCCACCTAGACCGCATGCATTCAACAGTCAGCCTATACAATCTGATCTTTCTTTATTAACAACATTATGTACTGCTAGCGTGCTTACTTCTGCTATTTCTAATATATCTACTGTTATATCTAATCTGTTTTATGCTGTTTTATGTGTTTCTATTCCTTTAGTGTTGTTATTTGTATTATACAGCACTAAACCTACTATGGGTAAAGGGCTTGAGGGCAAAAATACTTTTAAACCCGGTCTTCTTAATAAGGAAGAGGACAATAGGCCAACTGAGGTTAATATGACCTATATTCAAAGCATTACGCGACTAAGGAAGGCATTTTTTGGGGTTTTGGATTTAAATGATTGTACTTGTGGTAACCTTAAACGCTTGTATCCTCAGAATCGTACTAAAGTAGTAGATCTACCAGAACTTGGTCTAACGCGCAAAGGGCTTAAGTTTGAGAGAGCTAATAATAGTTTTCTTACAAATGCTTCATCTGCTACTAGTGAACACTTTATTGAGACCACGTATACAGAAAACGGTGTAACATATGAAGGTATATGAATACCTAGAGCTCAAGTAACTAATGCCAATATTATAGGTTTTGTTGTTACTAGCTTAGGTCGAGCGATGCCTGTAAGTGCAAACGGACGATCAGTTTTTGTGTTTAAGACCTAGCCTTAAACATATGGATCAGTTTGTTTACAAAGTAAACATCATCTTATTAATAAAATAGGCAAATACCTATAAAGACATAACATATGGTTATTGTCATGAAATAGCGCGAACTATACCCTTAGATCGCCCTTAAATTTTTTTAACATTTTTATTGTTTCCTAAAATAAACAGGTCAAGTAGCTAACTACTTATAGCGCAAACAATTTATCTATTGGTATTGGTATTGGTATTGGTTTTTATATTGGTATTGGTATTGGTATTGGTATTGGTATGGCTATAGAGTGATAAGGGCTCTAGATAACATATTCTATATCTTATTAATACAAACTTATTTTAACTTTTTCGGGCAATATTGCCTTTTTTCTAATAATAAAAAACATAACGTGAATAATAACAACAATAATAATGATTTAAACTTTTCTTTAGTGTTTCCTTTAAACGCTATATATGTTACATTTTCAAGTGGTAAAAATAAAAAACGCCCTTAAGATGATGAGATGATGGACATATTATAGCCTCTACATACTTTACAAACAAAACCATATGAATCCCACATAATAATTTTGTATAAAACCTTAACACATTAAAAATAAAAAAATGTATATTATGATACGTATGCAGTGATTATAAGGATAAAGATATAGAAGATATAAACTATCCTTACGGAGATTTAATCCTTGTAATTAAATGTAGAACACCATATACATTTATTGAATGTAAAGCAAACATTGAGTTTTTTGAATCGGATAATATATATAGTTTGTATATTTTTATTTCTATTCCATGTAATGGTGTTGTAAGATTATTTATTGACCAAGGTCATGGTGTTACAATTAGTGGGGCTAGTACTAGAAAAAGACATATGTTATGCCAGCTTGACATAAGACTTAATGCCTATCTTCTTGCTATCTTCGAGATGAACCCTTCACAAGTTGCTAAATACAATGCTTTTGACAATATTTCTAAACATGACTACCTACCCAGATTTTATTTTGCTCATAAAAAATACACTAAATGTAGTGTTGATGGTAAAAGATATAAAAAAGATAACAGCAAACCTGATAGCTTTATAGAATACTAAAAATATAAAAAAAATATTTTATTTATTTACTTATAACTGGTATTCTCATTAGAGGTTTTTATTTTTATTTTATATGTAATTATTATAGTGATTTATCTTATATTTTTCTTATATTTGTTTCTCTTTATAGTTAGCTTAAGGCTTGTATTTTCATAAATTTACTTTCACTTTTACTTTTACTTTTACAATAAAGCCCTAACTTATTATAACTAGAGCTTTCAACTTATTAAAATTAGGTTTTAAATAGTCTGCCTAAAGCTCACGTGTTTATGAACCTACCTGTAGAAAGTGATTTGTCTTATCATGCTTTTATCATGCTTCCTGGTATAGGAGCTGTCTATTCGTTTATTATCACTACCTTAGATTAATCCATTTCTATTTTACCCAAAGATTTTTATGTTAATAAAGGATCCGGTGGTAAATCTTTACTTAATATTAAAACAATATGATAATCCTTTTATTATTATCAATACCTTTAATAGGTATACTATTTATATCTACTAGAATGTACTACCATAATTCTACTTTTTCTCAAGTTAATCAGGAAAACTCTTTGAGTATATTTGAAGAATCCTTACCAGATTGAGCCAACAAACATCTTAAATCTGCTGCATTAAAAACATCCATATTTACCTTACTAGTCTCCTTGATCATTTTCGCTCTTTTTGATTTCAGTAGCAATCAATTTCAGTTTGTGCAAGAATATCATGAGATAGGTTCTTTTAATTTTTATTTAGGTATGGATGGTTTGTCCGTATATTTTGTGCTATTAACGACTATAATAATGCCTATTTCGTTATTATCTAACTGAACATCAATTACACATAACTTAAGAATGTTTTTAATAATTATTTTGTTGTTAGAAACACTATTGTTATCAGTGTTTTTAGTGCTTGATATCTTGTTATTTTATATATTTTTTGAGAGTATTTTACCTCCCCTTTTTTTATTGATAGGATCCTTTGGTTCAAACAATAGAGTAAGAGCAAGTTTCTACTTGTTTCTATACACATTGCTGGGCTCTTTATTTTTATTATTATCTATTGTTACAATGTATTCAATGATAGGAACTACAGATTTTGATGCTCTATACAAAACAAAATTTAATTACTCTACACAAATTTTTTTATTTTCTGGTATAGCAATAGCATTTGCAGTTAAAACACCCCTCATCTTTTTAAATAATTGATTATTAAAAGCTCACGTTGAATCACCTTTAAGTGGTAGTATAATATTAGCAGGTATAGTGCTGAAGCTAAGTTTATATGGTATACTTCGGTTAATTTTACCTCTTTTACCACAAGCCTATCTAAATTGTACTTTTTTAATTTACTTGTTTGGTGTTATTACAATAATCTATGCCAGCTTAAGTACGTTAAGAACTATAGACGTTAAAGAACTTATTGCATACTCATCCGTTTCACATGCTGCTGTATACCTTATGGGTGTTTTCAGTAACACAATACAAGGTATAGAAGGTGGTATAGTATTGGGTCTAGCCCACGGCTTTGTTTCATCTGGACTGTTTATATGTGTTGGAGGTGTATTATACGACAGATCTAGTACTAGATTAATAACCTATTATAGAGGTATAGCCCAAGTTATGCCTTTGTTTTCTATTATTTTATTTATACTATGTTTAGGTAACTGTGGTGTACCTCTTACTTTAAACTTTGTAGGAGAATTTTTATCACTATATGGTGCGTTTGAAAGATTACCATTTTTAGGTATATTAGCTAGTTGTTCCATAATATTTTCAGCTGCTTATACTATTTACATGTTTAACAGAATAGCTTTTGCTGGATCGTATGCTAAATTTTTCAAGGTAAATATTTCTGATCTTAATAAACGTGAATACTATATTTTGTTAACACTAGTCCTTTTTACTGTAGTTTTAGGTATATATCCTGCACCAGTTTTAGACGGTTTACATTACTCGGTTACAACTCTTATTTATTGTGCCCCTTTGCTTGCGTAATATATAAAACTTATAATTTTATAATATAGTTAAAACAGTATAGCTCCATCACTAGGTCGGGAATCATTGTGTTATATAAAGATTACAAATTTATTTTAGCCTGAGATTTTTTATGTTAATAAAGAGTTGTGCGGTAAATCTTTACTCCATCTTAAAACAATATGACAATTCTTTTATTATCATTATCTTTATCATTGGTAAATCAGCAGCTATTTTATATGCCTCCTTTTTTATGTCCATAGGATCATTTGCTTTAAGCAATAGAGTAAGAGCAAGTTTCTACTTGTTTCTATATACATTGCTAGGATTTTTCTTATTATTGTTAACTATTGTTACTATACCTCCTATATGAGTTAACATAACATTAGTGAGTAGGGTGCTTAAAGCAAATATATATGGTATAGTATAGCTGGGTTAATTATGCGCAAGCCTATATAAACTGCACTTTTAACGGATATCTAGTATAGTACAATACTATACAAAGTTAAACTATGGTATATGTAATACTGAACAATTTAATCGGGTTTCTAATCGGATTTCTAATCGGGTTTCTAATCGGGTTTCTAATCGGGTTTCTGTGGTAAATCTTTACTTAATATTAAAACAACATGGTAACAATCTTTTTTTTTATTTTTTTTTGATAAAGAAAAAATAACAACATACTTAGTTGGTTTACTAGATATACTATGATTACTTCAAAGCACAAGTGATCTTATCTTAAATAATAAATACAACTGAGTTACTTTATATTGTAAAAGAAATATATATAATTAAATTTTAGCTATCTTGGCTAAAATTTAAGTTTTCTTAGTTTGTAATTACGTAATAATTGTTGACAATCTGTAAAGTATTTAAGGTATTATAGCACTCACATGTGTTGTTATATAGAACATTGTAAATATTTGCATTGTTTATGCTTACGTGTAAGTAATGTTCTCTGCATCCAAACCCGTTATTTAAACTGTATAGTAAGCATTTTATATATTACATACTTATTTCTATAACTGCATAAGTATTTGCTCATATCCTGCGTTATTAACTTATACATGTTACATTTTGAAAAGTATGTAATAGATAAAATATAAAATACTAATTAAGGTCACGTGCATCTCATTTTTTATTGTATGTGTTTTATTTTATTGATAATTCTATAACTTATACAAAAAAAACTAACAGTTAATACACTGTATTAGTACTAGAGTACAACAGTATCGGTATTAATATCGGCATATTTTACACAAACCATCTTGTAAAAGGTGGATAATCGGGATTAATGTTAGTCCTCCAGTGTTTAGTGAACACTGGAAACCCTGAGCAAATTTCAAGAAAGACTTATTATATATATAAGTGTATTTGAAGCGAACCTTATTAGAGCATTATATCTTTTAATAGTAAATAATATACCCTATAAGTACGTTCAACGACTAGAGGGTGAGCATTGCTAGCAATATCCTTCCATCTATGCTCGGCATTTTTAAAAGCTTTCTATAATCTATTGGGCGTATATCAAGGTAAGTACTTTTTACGTGTATGATGCCTTGCGAAGCATGAGCTAATGATAACATTACAATATATGCCTGTATAATGATTAATTTTAATAAAAATTAATGAAAACGACTTAACTCCTTATTTCTTTGATTTGCAATTTGTTTACTTATCTTATAAAAAAAAATCATATACATAACGGATGCTTCGCTACGTAACGCAACACAGAAAAAACTTAATAGTTGAGCTTAGGACAGTTTCTAATGATATATGTAACATAACTAATGAAGTCCTACTTAAATTTACACAAAATGAACGAAAACGTAAAACATAACAATACTGCCCTTACGTTAAATGTATTTAACATAAAACTAAAAAAATATGATATATCTAAAACAGAGGTGACAGAAAATAACAAAAATTTTGTAAGTAAACCTAAACACTATCCACCTGCAAACAAAGAATGATTTAACAGTATATATTGTTACAACGAAAATACAACTAAGTTACTACCTACAGCTGATCACGTTATACTTAAACTTGTAAAAAGTTATTTCAACCTATATAGTCGTAAGTTAGAAAAAAAAATAAAATCACGCCGTTTACGTATAAGAGCTAGAAGGTTGTCAACTAATAGAATACTAGTTAGCAGACCAGAAGTAAAACATACAAACGACAAAGTGATTATTACTATATATATTTATAATAGACAAAAAAAATATTATCTCAATAAAATAAATAGAATAGCTTCAATAGATCAAATAGATAACCTTCTACCTAATAGAACAAAGAAAGAATTAATTGAAACTGGTGGGCCTTGACCCTCTAATTTGAAAATAAAGGTATTAAGGAAAAAAAGCATAAATATAAGATCAAAGGTAACAAAACATAAAAACATGGTTTTAAAAATGCTTAACATAAAACACAAAAGAGGTGGTAACAAGTTTAAGGGTTATGAGCTAAGATATTTAAAAGATTATGTTACTAAGTGTTTACGTAGAGAAATTTTCTCTATTTATTTTAGACAATTATTATTATTTAACAAATCTAAATTTGATGAAAGATACTTGTTACCTTTAACTAGGCTAGCAAAAAGAGTTTACAATAAGAAAATCGAATTTAATCTTGTAGATTTAAAATATTTGTACCTTAATAGTTACATTTTTTCAGAAACTTTAGTTACAAAAATAAGGAATAGGAAAAATAGATTATTAAGAGTATTAAGAACTTCTTTATTAATGTTTAAACTGCCACTTATGGATAGAATAGCTGTATATGATGAGATTTACAATAGAAAAAGAAAATTACAAAATTTAAAAGTCCAGGATCTTACATCTGATTCCTTAGCCATACAATTTAACAGTAAAGCACAGTCGCAACACAATGATGTTTTAGAGCTTTTATTGTCAAAAGTAGACTGTTATGATTGTTTACCCAAATTAAAGGATTATAAAACTTACTTACCTCAAAATTTAATGTTTTTTCATTACCCTTTATATCTCACAAACACTATATTAAATTTTATAAAACACAAATATGTAAGCGGTATAAGGTTAGAAGTAGCAGGTAGATTAACTAGACGTAATACTGCTGCCAGATCTGTTTTTAAACTTAGGTATAAAGGTAATATAAAAAACATGGACTCTTCTTATAAAGGCTTACCTACAGTTCTTTTAAGGGGTTATGCAAAATCTAATCTACAACACACTAAGCTAAAATCTAGGATACGTATTGGATCTTTTGGCCTAAAAGGCTGAGTAAGTAGTAGTTAGATACTTATTTTTTTTATAGATTTAATTATATTTACGGTTATGTAAATTTCTATTTATAATCTTATTACATTATTATGTAATAATCATGCACAAGTTTATGTGTAATACACTTAGTTTTACTTATATAAATGCCCTTAGTTTATAGAAGTAATCTTCTACAATAAAAAGCATAAAAAATCACTTATATATATGTCTAGATATAACACAAGAGGCTTATACCTTTTTACCACAAATATCGCGTAGCCCTCCGTATAGAAAGCAATTTAAAATGATGAAATAGTCTGAACTGTCTTGTGAAAGGCAGATATATGGGATAAATAACCCATGTGATAACATAAATTGAAATAAAGTTTGTTAAATATAACAGACATTACAACTATAACTTTACTTATAAAACTATCTGTATTTTTATATATAGATAGATGCTCATACTGATGCTTGCTTCGCAAGCAATCGCAAGCGCCACAGAAAAACCAGAATTGCTTTCTGGTTCCTGGTTAAACTTACTTCTAAAAATAAAGCTATAACACATATATATAAAATTAAAATGAGATTTTTTCACATGGTACTTTTTGTAATTTTTCTGATATCGCTCTTATTTAAATCTCCTTTCGTAACATTATTATCTATTCTAGATATAATGGTTGGTTGTCCTATAATTAATGGTATATTTGCTTGTATTTTTCTTATGGTTAGACTTGCACTCCGGCATCAAAAAAAAATAAAAACAATAATACTCTATTTAGAGGCCTTAGCGTGGTAAATTATAATTTTAATTCCGTCATGGTTTCTTTCTATTTATTATCTAAGAAATATAAGTGGTAGGTTTAAGAATGGGGCGGTATTCTAAAATTAATATAACCATTATTTCTAATGAATAGAGTATTTAATAAACCTCTTAATAAATAATTTGTTAAATATAATAAATATTAGAACTTTAGCTCTACATATAAAACCAACTTTATATATTTCTGTAAACAAAAATTACAATATAGTTATTACCAGAATTGCTATATGGTTAATCTTACTTCTAAAAATAAAGCTGTAATACCTAAATACAATTAATATGAAAAATTATAAGGCAACCTTTGTGATATTTTTAGCTACTCTTATTATTTCGCTTTTATTTAAATCTCCCATCATGACTTTACTATCTAATTTAAATCTGGTTATTTTACTACCTATTATTAATGGTATATTTGCTTGTGTTTCTCTTATGGTTAGGCTTGCATTAAAAAATAAGGATACAAGTTTCTCGCCTAGTTATACATATGCATTTATATCTGGTATATTAATATCAACGCTTATTTTAGTGTTTATAAGGCCTATCCTTGGGACGTACAGTGCACAGTTTATAGTTTATCTATCTACTGTAATTGGTGTTTTTATAATAGATGGTCTTTTTCCTATGAACTATGCTATGTCCAACCCTTTTCAAGGAAGGGGTGCCGCACGAGGAGGTGGTGCTGGACAAGGTGGAGCTGGCCGATATGGCTATCAACACAACGTACCAGTGGCTCCAGTAGGCTTACCTACCCTATATATACCATTAGGTGGAGGTACTAATCAACCAGGCGCAACAAATTTAGCTAACGAATTGGAAGCACAATACAGAGCCAGAGGTTCTACTCTTAGTAAGAATATATTACCGGCAAAAGTAAAACAATTTCTGTTACAGCACTTATAACCAACGTGCAATGTTTGATAAAGTTATGCCTGCTAGGTTATATCAAGCGCAAAGTAATACGCAAGACCCCCTGTGAAGTGAACTATCTAATACGAAAGCTTTAAGGGATCCTTTAAGATACTTGCCTTAAGTATCAATATGTGCTGTATCAATAAGTGTCATATATTTATTTGCTCACCTTAATCTATGATAAATAATTGTTAATTTAGGTGATACACTGATAGCTAAACATTAGCTTTTTTTATGTGTAACTTCAAACAAATTTGTTAGCAATAAAATATAAAGTTTAGCTATAAAATATAAAGTTTAGCTATAAAGTTTAGCTATAAAATATAAAGTTTAGCTATAAAATATAAAGTTTAGCTATAAAGAGGTACAAGAAAATGGCCCAAAAACTATAATAAACATATAACCAAATTTGCTATTTAGTTAAACTTACTTCTAAAAATAAAGCTACAACATATATATACAATTAAAATGAGAATATTTAAAAGTCATCCTTTGCTAAAATTGGTTAATTCATACATTATAGACTCCCCACAACCATCAAATATAAGTTTCTTATGAAATTTTGGTTCTTTGTTAGCTTTTTGTTTAGTTATACAAATAGTTACAGGGGTAACTCTAGCAATGCATTATAATGCTAATGTTTTAGAAGCATTTAACTCAGTAGAACACATTATGCGTGATGTTAACAATGGATGATTCATAAGATATTTACATTCAAATACAGCATCTGCATTTTTTTTTATAGTTTATCTACACATAGGTAGAGGATTATACTACGGGTCATATAAAGCTCCTAGAACATTAGTTTGAACAATAGGTACAGTTATATTTATTTTAATGATGGCCACAGCCTTTCTGGGTTATAAACGTAGCCCAAAATGATCTTACTGAAAAAAGTTAGGCAATACTATTAAAAAAAATAAATTCGTGTTAATACAAAAAAGATATAGCTCTTCTTTACCTAGTAACAGAAATAATCACAACTCAAAAAGATTAGATAATTTTTTGAAAGAAAAAATGTTAGACCCTGTATTTTCGTACGAAGATATAGACTTGGATATAACAAGAAAAACAATATTATCAGAAACCAGAGGGCTTAGTGGTATTTATTTAATTTTAAACAAAGTAACATTAGATTACTATATTGGATCTGCTTCAACAGACAGGCTATATTCAAGATTTTCAAATCATTTGCTATATTTTAGAGGTAGCAAAGTAGTAAAGTATGCGGTTAAAAATTATAAATTGCCTAGTTTTGCGTTTCTAGTTTTAGAACTTTTTCCCGAAGTAGTTACTAAAGAAAATAATAAAAAGCTAATAAACAGAGAGGATTTTTATTTAAAACACCTATTGCCTAACTATAATATATTGACCGAAGCTGGATCTACTTTTGGTTATAAGCATACTGAAATGGACAGATTAAAAATGAAAATCAATTATAGTCAGGAACGTCGTCTGCAAATAGGTAACTTGAACAGAGGTAAAAAACTGTCAGCAGAAACAATAGAAATAATTAAAGCCAAAAGACTTGATAGACCTAAGCCGTTTATTTCTGAACAAGCTATATTAAATATGAAAAAAAAATCTAAGCCTATTAGGCTTTATAACTTAGACCGTACAGTGTATGGGGAATACCCCCGCATATTGGCTACGGCAAATGCCGTTAATTGTGATGAAAAAACAGTTACAAGAGCTTTAGCTACAGATAAAAAAATCTTAAAAAGACGTTATATTGTTGAGTTTATTAATAAATAGTAATCTAAATTTTCAATTAGATCATAGTCCTACTAGTTAAAAATCTATGCAATTTCTAGAAAAAAATAGAGAATAAGTAGAATAATCCGATAGGAATATTGAAGAAGTTTAATCATTTCTTTGGCGATGTTAGTGAAAACGATCAAAAATTATAAAAAGTATATTTATTTTAAAGATCGTCGGTTATCTAGATAATCGCGACAGACTGGATCACTAATGGGTGGCTGAAATGCCGCTTAATGCACAGGCGAAACTTTTTAGTCACAGCTTGATTAACAAAATATACGAAAAAAATAAAGTTATTTTGTTTGTTATTAGTAATCAATATAATAACAAATAAGTTAGTATGTATTGCCATATGGGCAAATGTCTTTATGAGGCGCAACAGTTATAACTAGCCTTATGAGTGCCATACCTTGGGTTGGACAAGACATAGTTGAATTTATCTGGGGTGGCTTGACTCAATTATTAATTGAAGAGCCTAGTAACAGTGATGTTGCTCAGCAAATTTTGCTTAATGCTAGAATATCCCCTATCTCGGTTTTTGGATACGACTGTGTTTACATTTTCGTGAAAAAGCCAAAAGCATGGGGACAACCAGCAGGGGTTAGACATATATCAACTGTCGAAGCTTCTCAGAGACTAAACGCAAAAAATCTTAGCTATGCGTATATTGTTGGTTTATTTGAAGGTGATGGATTTTTCACTGTATCACAAAAAGGAAAATATTTTCAATGTGAAGTGGGTATAGAATTGAGCATAAAAGATGTACAACTTGTGTATAAAATAAAAAATCTACTGGGTGTAGGTATTGTAGGGTTTAGGGAAAGAAATGGAATAAAAATGGTATATTTAAGAGTAAGAAAGAAAGACCATTTGATAAATTTTGTTTTGCCTATATTTGATAAATACCCTCTTTTTTCCAATAAGCAACATGACTACCTTAGGTTAAAAATTGTACTTTTATCTAATCTAGTGTTGCATAATGATATATCTAGCTATACTCGACCTACTGAACCTTTAAACTCTATTGAATCTATATTAAACGCACCTTATTTTTCAGCATGATTAGTTGGATTTATTGAAGCTGAAGGTTGTTTTAGTGTTTATAAACTAAGTAAGGATAATGATTATTTTGTAGCCAGTTTTGATATTAGTCAAACTAACGGTAATATACTAATATCAGCCATTCGCAAATACTTATCTTTAACACCTAACATTTATATAGACAAAACTAATAACTTTAGGTTGAAAGTTACAGGTGTTAGGTCTATAGAAAATATCATTAAATTTATAGATAAAGCACCTGTAAAATTATTGGGTAATAAAAAACTCCAATATTTACTTTGAATTAAGAAGCTTCGTATTAATTCTAGATATGCTGAAAAAATCAATATACCAAAAATATACTAAATTAGATAAGATTATGATATAGTCCGAACAATATATAAATATATTGAGTCTAGCGAGAGTTTATACTTTATTCTATATATTATTGCAACAACAAGTGATAAAATATGAAAAAAAAGAAATACGGGGCTATCAACAATTTTGCTCAGTTAATAACGCCACATTAAATAGATTTTTTGCATTACATTTTGTTTTACCTTTTCTATTAGCTGCTTTAGCTTTAATGCATTTAATTGCGCTACACGATAGTGCAGGTTCAGGTAATCCTTTGGGTGTTTCAGGTAATTATGATAGATTACCATTTGCCCCTTACTTTATATTTAAAGATTTAATTACTATATTTATATTAATTTTAGTGTTATCTATGTTTGTATTTTTTATGCCTAACCTTTTAGGTGATAGTGAAAATTATGTAATGGCTAATCCAATGCAAACTCCTCCCGCTATAGTACCAGAGTGATAAAAAAGATGTCACTTAATTTTGCCAAATGCTGGAAACTCTCATATACCTAAGTATATCTAGACAATCAGCAGGAAACCTATTAAATTTACACTTTTTAGGGGTCTTCAGAGACTAAACGCAAAACTTATAGAGATTATTTATGATAATTTATATAATGAAGATATAGTCCAATCGTTGTAGTGATATAACGTATACAAATATATTTATATTTTTAACACGATCGTATACCTATTATCGCTTTAGAAGCAGGTATATTATTATACCTAACTCGGTCTACAAAAGGTATTGCGCGTTTATCTTCAACTGATAGAGCTGCTATAACTATACCTGAGGACATTAAAGATATATTAGTGGGTATTATGCTCGGTGATGGTCACATAGTAAAAAGATCTCCTTCTGGTAATTCTAGGTTGGTGTATGCTCAGACTTCCATAACACATAAAGAATATTTTCATTATGTTTATAATTTCTTTAAGCCTTTATGTGTCAGTGATTATATCCCCCAGTCTAGAACAGTTAAGGACAATAGGACTAAAAAAACATATAGTGCTATATCTTTCACAACTATGCAACTCCCTTGTTTTAATGTATATAGAGAAATGTTTTATCTATTTAAGGTAAAAAAAGTACCAGAATTTATTTATGAAGCTTTAACCTCTAGAGGACTAGCTTTCTGAATAATGGACGACGGAAGTCGTCATGGGAACGGTTTACATATTAGTGTTTATGCATTTACTAACCAAGACGTAGATAAACTTATGTTTACGTTACAAGATAAATTTAAGCTCAAGTGTTCTATACATTACAATAGGGACAATAAACCCCGTATTTACATATTCAAAGAATCCATGGAGGATCTAAAGTTACTAGTGGCTCCATATTTTATAAAAGAAATGTTATATAAATTGGGTTTATAAGCCTGTCTATTGTATTATAACCATTGTTAAAATTCAAAACCACAATGGTTATATACATGTTAATTTTTTGATCTTTTACCATTTTATGCTATACTTAGATCTATACCTAATAAATTATTAGGTGTTATTTCTATGTTTTCTGCTATATTAATTTTACTAGTTATGCCTTTCACTGATCTTTCTAGGTCAAGGGGTACACAATTTAAACCTTTAAGTAAAGCAGCATTTTTCATATTTGTAGGTAACTTCTTAATTTTAATGGAATTAGGTGCTAAACATGTGGAATCACCATTTATAGAATTTGGACAAATATGTACAGTTATCTATTTTTCACATTTTTTAATAATAGTACCTTTAATTAGTTTACTTGAAAATACATTAATAGATATAACTAGTAAAGATATTATCCTTAACTATGGGGAATACGCTACAGTTAATTCAAAACCCTGGTGACTATGATGATATGTTAAGCATGACCCATATGTTGAAAAAAAAGACGCATATAACCCACTAAATGAGGGTTGAGATGGAACTTACGTCCCAAAAGGTAAAGATTTTAAAGCACATTTTAAGGGTAAAGTTTTAGGGGGCTTAAACTCAAAACAATGAGTAAAAAAAAACATGGGGAAAAATCCACCTGAAACTCTTATACCTGATCCCGGCTCCAATCAAAACCATCAATGTGGGTATGAACCTATAGCAAAGCGATTTGTACGAGATGATGGTAAGATTCATGATCCAGCAACATATCAAAACAGAATTCCATATAATTGAAAATCACATGAACAATATCTTAAAGATAAAAACATTACACAAGAGCAATTTGATAAAATTTTAGGTACAGACCCAGAAACAAAAAAGGAAATGCAAGAAGCCTATGAGATGTATAATAAGTTATATATGGAGGGGGATATAAGTCCTGATACTCCGTATCCTGAATACCAAAGCGAAGACGAACTTATGAGTAGTGATGGAGATTGTGACTACTCTAATGAACCTAAAGGACCAGTACGAACAATACGATCGGGAGGAAGAAGAAAAAATGTTCCTTATGGGGACCCTGTAGATGATAAAGATCGTATGCCTAGAATACCTGTAATTAAAAGAAAAAAACATTCAAAAGATGACGATAGCAGTGACAGCGACGGTGACGATAACGGGCCAACACCAAAAAGACCTAAAACAGAAATCAATGTTTCTGATTATGAACCTGGTACTAGTGTGAGTGATAACAGTAAAAGTAAAATCAGTATAGCGTTAAATCCTATAATACTTATTTTACTATTTGTAAGTATAGCTACTGTGGTATTATTCAATTTATACCCGCATATAAAAACTTTATACCCATGTATAAAAACTTTATACCCACATATAAAAACTTTATACCAGCATATAGAAGCTATAGTTCTATTCTTGTATAGAAACACTCGACCTTCTACTGCTTCATCTTTATATCTAGATGCACCTAGACCTTGAGGTATATATTTTCAGGATAGTGCAACACCACAGATGGAAGGTTTAGTAGAACTACATGATAACATTTTGTTTTATTTAGTTATAATATTATTTGGAGTGGGATGATTATTAATATCGATAGTTAAAAACTATACACAAGCACCCATTTCACATAAATATTTAAGTCATGGTACATTGATTGAATTAATTTGAACTATTACACCTGCTTTAATATTAATCTTAATAGCTTTTCCATCCTTTAAGTTATTATATTTAATGGACGAAGTAAGTGACCCGGCTATGGCCGTGTTAGCCGAGGGACATCAATGATACTGAAGTTATCAATATCCTGACTTTTTAAATAATGATGATGAGTTTATCGAATTTGACTCATACTTAATACCTGAATCTGATTTAGAAGATGGTGCTTTAAGAATGTTAGAAGTGGATAACAGACTTATTATACCTGAGCTAACTCATGTTAGATTTATTGTTACAGGTGCCGATGTTATACATTCTCTAGCGTGTCCCGCTTTAGGTATCAAATGTGATGCTTATCCTGGTAGATTAAACCAAGTTTCTGTTATGATTAATAGAGAAGGAACTTTTTATGGTCTGAGGCCATAGTGAAAGTGAACCTTTGGCTCAAAACCTTCAAAATGCGGGAAACCCCTAAAGCAATTTCAACCAAGCCAAAGTAGTAATATTTTGGTGGCACAGGTAATGACTAGTGGTATGGTAAGATCGAAATTGATGATTTATTTCAAATGGGCAATCTGCAGCCAAGCACCTTGCCTACTTGTTAAGTGTAAAATGGTGTGCAGTTCATCGACTAAATGTTGGTTGGCATAGGCTTAAGATATAGTCAGACCCCACCTGAAAAGATGCAAAAGAACCGCTTATACATATAATGTTTTTTGTTAAATGGGTATAAATATTGCTATTTATGCTTAGGGAGAAATATCATCTTTAACCTAAATACAGGTTAATTACTGGTAGAATCGCAATGTTCAGAAATCTGTGGTATTCTTCACAGTTCTATGCCTATTGTAATAGAATCCGTTTCAATCGAAAAATTCGTTTCTTGATTACAAGAACAATAAGTAGTATACATTCGTTATCTTTTAATTAAGGTAATTATCTTTACTATATATAGTTGTAAAGATATCTATATGCTATAAGGTTTAGCTATAAAATAAAATATAGCTATATAATATAAGTATAAGATAAACTAGATAACAGGTTTTTTGTTTACGCTAACATATCTGTGATATTTTCTGCGTTTCCTATTACATCTTTTAAATATTACTTTTTTACACGAGCATAGTAAGCTTGTATGCTTTTATAGCTAATTTCAATGTATTTGATGCAGTCATATATTGACCTATTCTTATTAGCTCAATGGTAGAGCAGAATACTTCTAATATTTGGATCTAAGTTCGAGTCTTAGATAGGAACTTAGATTAGATGCTAATCTAAATGTCTTTATAGAGTATAGCCACACGCTATATGGTATCAGTACTAAGTATATAATTGTTTTTTATTTACTATAGCCTTTATAGCTTAACGGTAGAGCGATATACTGACTTATGTTAATATTGTAACGCGTAGTACTTAAGTTTTTATATGTATTCTCTGTAGTTAAGTTTTCCTAATTGATAGACGTACTTAATTTTTGCTAAATACTAGACGTACTAGTAGTCCGCATATTAATAGCATAAAAGTATAATTTACACCATGGGTGTTCGAATCACCCTAAATGCCTTATGGATAATGCTCATGTGCAGCATGTAAACCAGCATTATATCATATACCTATAAAGAGCAATAGCTATTACTCTTTAAATTTAGACTGCCATGAACTTTAAATATACATATAAAAATTTATAAAGGTGTGTAAGCTTTTTACTGTATTCATAAAAAGCTAATAAATCATAATTAGAAAATATTTACATATAATTAAATAATAAACGTTAAGTATATTATACCAGGGATATGTAGTACAAGGTAGTACAGTTTGATTGCAGATCATATTTCAGGGGTTCAATTCCTCCGTATTCCTCATCTTTTAATGGTCCTTTTAGAAAAGAAACAGAAAAAAAACAGAAAAAAAACAGAAAAAGAAACAGAAACCAATAAAAACCTATTTTAACAATATATAACATATCTTTTTCTATATCACTTGAAAATAGCCCAAAATAATAAAGTTATTATACATAGCGTTATTTATTCTCGATTTTATCAGTTTATTAAAAACAAGTAACAATCAATATTTTACATGTTATTTGCGTTATTAAGCAAATCAACTGTTAACAAGACATCTTAAAATATTATATTCTTATTAGCTCAATGGTAGAGCAGAATATTCCTAATATTTGGATCTAAGTTCAAGTCTTAGATAAGAACTTAAATTTTTCTAATATCTAAATGTGACTTATTATACCAGACTTTTCTTTAAAGCTTAAATTTATCTTTTGCTATTACGTTTTTATTGCTTATAACCTTTAACCTTTAGTTTAATTGTGTTATGTTGTTATTGCTTATAATTTTTTTAGCTTTTACTTTTATTATATTGTTAACAAAAATAAATACTTATAATCAATAATTTGTGCATCTGTTTTTAAAGCTAACACAATAGTTCATATATACAAAATATGGATGAAAACGTAGCAATAGATACATTTTTTTTATTTTACATTTAATTGTTACATAAACAGTTAATTGTTACGTAAGCAGTTAGATGTAAAAACTTATCCATATAACATGAAATACTTAACCGTACCTACAAGAAATAAAGCCCTACACAGAGGATATGAAGGAAACACAAATGAAGATAGAACAGGCACTGCCGCGTCTGGATTGTTACACCACTATTTTCTTATAGAAAAGTATATTGTTACGCCAGAGCAAACACAGGAAGGATTAAACCTGATTTTACAGTAGAAAAGTATAAAAATGGAGATTTATGTCCTCATTTATTTGTGTTGTGAAGCATGCGAAGCATCATAAAAAGTCTAATAAATTCTAATTTCAACAATATATTAGACCAACTCTATGGTACAATACTTGAAACTGTGGATAGCATGGGTCTAGAAGGTGATTATGCTGTATATGTTATAGCAATGAAAGGTGCCAAAATAGCGTTTTTTGAATTCTATTGTTACACAAATCTTCTAGATTCCTAATTACAGAGGTTTCATCCCTTAGGACAAATTATACCAGCCCAACAAAACTTTAGTATATATGAACATAATAGTTTAATACATTATATACAACACATAAATAAAGTAGAGATAGCGCATCAACCAGAAAGCCTTAAGGCTTTAGGTGTTGAGTCTACTTCGAAGATTAAACATTCTCATATTTGAGATGCATTAGATAAAAATCATGAAAATTATGTACACGAACTATTTAAACATACGGCAAATAGTAGTGGAGCAGGTAAAGATATATCTTAAAATTATTATAATCATGTAAAATAAACCTTAATGTATTACTGTATATATAAGTGACATTAGCTCATAGATACTTATAATAAATAATTTGTGCATTTATCTCTGTTAAGGCTACTATTGCAGTAAATGTATCCAAACATAAATGGAGCCATAAATGGAGCCATAAATTCATTTTATTTTTAATTTTATCTTTTCTTAGAGTTTTTATATCTGTATATATATATAATATCTAAAGAAAGGATAAAAAGCTTTATTACTATTACCATGTTATATTACCCACTCTTAATATCAATTATAGAAGTTTTAATAGTAACTATTCCAGTCTTACTGACTGTGGCCTTTGTTACAGTTGCGGAAAGAAAAACCATGGCTAGTATGCAAAGAAGATTAGGTCCTAATATAGTAGGATACTATGGTCTTTTACAAGCCTTTGCTGATGCCCTAAAACTTTTGTTAAAAGAATATGTCTCTCCTACACAGGCAAACCTAGTTCTTTTTTTTATTGGACCTATTATAACTTTAATCTTTTCCTTATTAGGATTTTCTGTTATACCATATGGTCCTGGTCTAGCTATATCAGATTTTGATTTAGGAATACTTTATATCTTGGCTGTTTCTTCTTTATCCACTTACGGTATACTATTAGCTGGTTGATCTGCTAATTCCAAGTATGCATTTTTAGGGTCGTTAAGAAGTACAGCCCAATTAATTAGTTATGAACTAATTTTAAGCTCAGCTATCTTACTTGTAATCTTGCTTTCAGGTAGCTTGAGTTTAACTGTTAACACAGAAGCACAAAAAGCCATCTGATATATAGTACCTTTGTTACCTATATTTATAATCTTTTTTATAGGCTCTATAGCAGAAACTAATAGAGCTCCTTTTGATTTAGCCGAGGCTACTGAATAAATAACAATATGATTTGGTCTCGTAAAAGATTGCTATATGCTGGAAAATCTTTATATTATATAAGACAATTAGCAGGAAACCAAAAGATATTAACATATACTAATAGGATCCTCAGAGACTACACGCAATCATTAAACACAAAACTACATTGTGTTTAATAAGATATAGTCCAACCATATACGTGAGTATATGAGTAGTGTATTGATCTGAAATCTAGATTGTCTACACGTAACAATTATAAAACAGGGTTTCGTCTTCAAATCTAACATAAAAGAGGCTATTGTTCTCTTATTTCTACTTGTTCATGTCGATCAACTGACAATTTAGCTACTCCTACGCCTATAAAAGTTTTTCATATTTTAGATAATAATGAAACAGTTTTTTCTTATTATAAAATATTAACAAATAAAGCAGGTATATACTGTTTTATTTATACTGTAAACAATAAACGCTATATTGGTAGTGCCAAGGATTTATATTTAAGACTTATTGAACATCTGTTGCTTTGCATGCAAATTTTGCATGCTAATAAAAAATCTAATACTGCTTTACAAAGTGCTATGTTAAAATATGGTTTAGATAAATTTCACTTATGTGTACTTCACTTATCATAGTAAAGTAGTAAGTAATAAAGCTTTAACAGATTTAGAAACAAGTTACATTAAAAAATATCCTTTTGATAGTTTGTATAATATTATTTTATAAGAACAGCTACAAGCCTTAAACACTATAAACATACAAATGAAGCTAAGTTAAAAATGTTAAAAAGATTTTACAATAAATCTAATCATCCTTTGTATGGTAAAACACATAAGGAGGAAACTTTAAAATTGATAAGTAAACCAGCTGAGTTGAATCCTATGTTTGGTTTGCGGAGCAACAACAACATAGTGAAAAAACAAAAGAAAAGATAAGATAAGTGTTACAATAAGTAAACACCCAGATGGATTAGCTATATATGATTTAAACAGTAATTTAATTGAAAAATTTAAAAATAATATTGAATTAGTGCTTTGCATGCTTCGCTACAAACATTTAAATATATCTAAAGTTACAGTAGGTAAATATTTAAATTCAGACCTTGTTTACAAAAAACCAATATAGGTTTATAGTGAACAATAAATAGATTAATAAAAATATTAAATTTATATACATTACACAGGGAATCCGAATTAGTTAGCGGTTTTATGACAGAACATGCAGCAGTTATTTTTGTATTTTTTTTTCTAGCTGAATATGCTAGCATTGTTCTTATTTGTATACTAACAAGTATATTATTTCTAGGTGGTTATTTGCTTAATTTCGCATACATTGTATATTTGATTAAAGAGATTGACTTTTATTTATATATATCTATCATAAATTCTGACTATGATACTTTTTTTTCTGATCCATTAATAGAAGGTATGATATATGGTTTAACCTTAGGATTTAAAACTTGTGTTATGATATTCGTTTTCATATGGGCCAGAGCTTCATTTCCTAGAATACGTTATGATCAACTTATGTCCTTTTGTTGAACTATATTACTACCATTAGTTATAGCTTTTATCATATTACTACCATGTATACTATACAGCTTTGAAATCATCTCGAGTAATATCTTTTTATTATAAATCTCAATTGTACATTAGGTGTATCCTTTAAAGCACCTACATTAGTAGACTTTATTTAATAATATTTGCTTTGATTACAGTTATAAAAATAAAATTAGGCTTTACATAAAGAGTTATTCTTTTTTTTTCCTTTTTTTCCTTCAAGGAAAATGATAAGGAAAATAGGAAAAAAAGGAAAAAAAAACGAAATATTATCTATAACTTCAAAGTATGGGATATATGATGCTTATTATAATATAGCCTATCATAAAATAATATAAATAATTTATTTTTAAAGGGTATGCTATACCTTATATAGAAGTCAAAAAAGTTAGAATGTCTGATTTGATTTAAGATCATCTTAAGTTAGATAAAGGTCCTTTTATTTATGTAAGAGTAGGGCAAGATAGATTTGCAACTTTAACTCAAGCTAAAAAACATTATACTAGATTAATTAGTACTAAACTGCAATATCTCGAACCTATAATGGATGGAAAAACATTGCAAGCATTTGAATTAGAAAAAGATCCTTTTGAGTTAACAGAAACTAACACTAATAAAAAAAAAATAAAGGATAATCCAAAGTATGAGTCGGTACTTGATAACTTTGTTTTTAACTTTTTACCTTTATTGTTTAATGAATAAGATGGCTATAAATGCTCACCTCAATTTTATAGTGAGAATAATAGATCTGATTTACAAATACACTATAAAAATGGTAGAGGTGAATAGATTACTATACTTATTATTGAAGATAAATCAGCAAAGGGCGATGGTTATTATGATATGTTCTCACAAGCTTGTAACTATTCTGAAAACGATGCATTAATTATTAATGCATATCTAATGACTATGAAAGGTACACTTGTATCTTTTTACGCTTATATTCAAGACTATCATAGTTCAAATCAATTTTGTTTAAAAGGTGGGCAACTACTATATTAAGTATTTATTTCGATGTAATATTTTAGCAAACAGTACACGCATATGTGTACCTCTATATACTATGTTTTTTAATTAATGCCTTATTGTTTTACCCTGTATGTCACATATTGTTTACTCTATAATAACAAGCCCTTTGGATCAGTTTGAAATAAGAAACTTGTTAAGTTTAGATGCTCCCATCTTGGCTAATTTACATCTTTCTTTAACTAACGTAGGACTTTACTTAACAATTGCTGCATTTCTAGTTTTAACTGTAAATCTTTTAGCCACTAATTACAATAAAGTAATAGCTAATGACTGATCAATAAGTCAAGAGTCTATATATGCTACTATACATAGTATAGTAATAAATCAAATAAATGCAAATAAAGGACAAATATATTTTCCTTTTATTTACGCCTTATTTACATTCATATTAATAAATAACCTAATAGGTATGGTACCTTATAGTTTTGCGTCTACATCCCACTTTATCTTAACATTTTTTATAAGTTTTACTGTGGTTTTAGGTGCAACTATCTTAGGATTTCAAAAACACAGTTTAAGATTTTTTTCTTTATTTGTACCTTCAGGTTGTCCTTTAGGTTTATTACCCTTACTGGTATTAATAGAGTTTATTTCATACCTAGCTAGAAACGTTTCATTAGGACTTAGACTAGCAGCCAACATAATAAGGTGAGAGTAGGTGCCTCACTCTTCTTGTGTTTAAAGAGCCAAACTCCGGGGAAGCCCTAAAGCTCTAATAACTAAAGATAAGACGGAAACTTCTTACCCGGCCTCATTAATGACTGAGGGTATAGTAATATCATTAGAGATTCTAGTAATAGAAATGGGTGATCGCGGATCTAAGTCAGACATTTTCTGTAAAAGAGCAACGAGTAGACGGTTCTTCAGTATTAAAAAGTAATACTGTAAGGTGTACTCTAGTCGCCGGGAAATCCGGTTCTTTAAAGAAATTAAGTAATTAAAGATTAAAGATACCACAATAACCTTTCCTCATTAAATATTCTTATATATTCTGTTATTATATAAATAGTAAAGTTAATCTTGTTGATGCCATACTTCGTATAGCACACCCTTGAAGAAACAATAATTTAAACATCTTTGATTAAAAATGAAGTTTATTTACCATTAAAGAAAGGATAGGATAGGATAGGATATTGTGATTACGAGAACATAAGCCTATTTATTCCTTTCCAAATTTAAAGTATGGTTGCAATTAGAATGTAATTCACCGTAGAAATTACTCACAGGTTACATATACTGAACCAAAGGAAAGCCTTATTCCTGTAGTAATATATCCTGATACTTCTTTAAACAAATCTAGCACATTAAAAGATACTAAAAACAAGGCAGGAGTTTATCGTTGAGTAAACAAAGTAAATGGGAATACCTACACAGGTAGTAGTGTTAATTTAGGCCGGAGATTTAGAGTGTACTATGATTTTTCTTATCTTTCGCTTACAATAAATAAAGGTAAAAGTCGTATAGTGCAATCTTAAAGCATGGTTACTCTAATTTCCAATTAGAGATTTTAGAATACTGTACAAAAGAAAACGCTATAAGTAGAGAACAATATTATATTGATTTATTAAAACCCGAATATAATCTTAACTCTAGAGCTGGCTCAAGACTTGGAAGTATTCATTCGCAGGAAACACGGGTAAAAATGAGTATATCTGCTTTAGGGCATAAACACACTAAAGAAACTAAAAAATTAATTAGTTTGGCTACTAAAGGTATTAATAACCCTAATTTTGGTAAAACTCACAGTGAAGAAACTAAAGCCTTAATTAGTTTAGCTAGACTAGGAAAATCTATTCTTTCAGAATCCATGAAGGCAAAGATGAGTGAAGAAAGTGGAACAGCCTTAAGAGTTATAGATTTAAAAACAAATTAAATTTCAGTGTATACTTCTAGAACTAAAGCGGCTAAAGCTTTAGGTATGACACAACCTCCAATTTCTAGAAGGGTTAAGAATACACAAGGCTCTTTTATGGTAAAAAAACGTTACCAAGTAGAAAAGGTAAACGATTCTTATGAAAAGTAGATTGTTGGAGTATTACAATGTTAATAGACTACTAAACGAAAAAAGTATGCCTATTTGTGTTGCATTATTAAAATATGGTTATCATAATTTTAGTGTTACTATCTTAGAAATATGTGACATTGACATTGATAGTGTTATTTTTAGGGAAAAATACTTAGTATACTCTGGAGAGTATAATATCTTAAAAACTCCTGGATTACGAATTAAAGCCCTTCTCGAGGGTCTGGATGAAAACATTCAGAAGCTTCTGAATGTTTTCATAGAGAAGATACGTATTGCTGCCTATAAAAGATCTTCATAAACTTTAGCTAAATTGTCAGCAGTTCAACCCACAAGTATCAAAGTTGAGGTAGCTGATATGGAAACAAATACTACTATTATTTACCACGCCATTAGAACAGCTGCCCGTATCTTAGATATCGATAAAAGATATATCGAACATTACATTTTCTTGAATCAAGTTGAACCTGTTTTTGGTAGATATACTTTTAAATTACTCGACTCTGTAGATAAAAGTCCAAATTTAATTAACGTGGAAAAAGTTCAAAAAACTTTTAAAGTGGAGGTTACTAAAGTCGAGACTAAGGAGGTTACAATATACCCTTCTATTGGTGCCGCAGCTAGAGCATTAGGTTATCGTCAAGCTAGTATATCTTTATACTTAAAAGAAAATAGAACTAATCCTTTTAAAGGTACACATTTATTTAAATTAGTTTAATATAACGCTTTGCGTATAGATGATATGGGCTTTTTAAGGTAAAACGTTATTAAATATTATAGTTATAGCTACACAGGGCTTCAGTGTTACATGTTGTTATATACATAATAAAAGTTACTTATATTATATAATAAAAGGATAAAGTTGTGGTTACGATTAAGTGGTCACATGTTACTTAATATTCTAAGTGGGTTTGCTTATAACATTATGACCTCAGGGTTTGTTTATTTTTTTGTAGGTTTAATACCTTTAGCTTTTATAATAGCATTTTCAGGTTTAGAACTAGGAATAGCTTTTATACAAGCACAAGTGTTTGTGGTGTTAACATCTTCATACGTTAAAGACGCCTTAGATTTACATTAAGATGAACATGAAGAGAAACAGAGATAATGACAACATGATGAAGCTAATCGACCGAATAACTTTTGCTGCTTTTGCTGCTAACTTAATATATATACAGTTAACACTGTATATATATTACTTACAATTGATAATTGTAAAACAAAAAGTCAATCTTACCAAGTTAAAACATGTTATAGCTTTTTATACGTATTCTATTTGTAGCCAACTAACCCATAGTTATCTTTTCAACTTACTTATCATTATAACTATTTCTTGTTTTAATATTATCTGTTTTGAATCTTTGTTTTTTACTTTACTTTTACAATTTTTATTGGGCATACATAGTTTATTGTTTTCTATTTCGTTATGATTTCACGTAAAACATATAAACAAAGATTTAAAGTTCAAACATAAATACTTGTACTTAATATGTATTACTCTGAGTTGTATTTTATTTTTTGTGTCGTTAATTTTGTTGTTTAATGTTTTGCATATTATACTTATGGGTAAACCGTATTTTACGTTCATAGACCCTAGAATGATGATAGATTACCTGCTTAATCCTATCTCTAGGGGGCCACAAAACCAAGGACCACAAGGACCCCAAGGACCACAAGGACCACAAGGACCCCAAGGACCACAAGGACCACAAGGACCGCAAGGACCGCAAGGACCACAAAGACGGCGAAAAAATAAACCAGTAGCTAAGGAGAAAAGAAAACAATACCGTGAAATGAACATAGAAAGAGAGAGAGCTAATGCTAAAAGGTATGAAGCTACATACAAGCGCAGACTTGAGAAGAGATTATATAACAAAGCTTATAGGGAAGCTAAGAAAAATAAAAATCAAAATACAGATATAAGTAATAACGATAAATAATTAATCTATTACTAATACATCTATAATAGAAATCTTAGGCTATGTGTTAAACAGAAAAAATCTAAGTTTAATGCTTATTTCTATATAAATATTGCTTTTGGCTATTACGTTTTTAACATTGGTAAGTTCACTTAGCTTTGATAATATGTTAGAATAAACTTATACTATTTAGGCAATAGTCATATAATGTAAATAATGTATTTAATCATAAGCGTATTCATGTTTGGTTGCCCTTAATATGTTTCTTGTCTGTAGCCCGTATACCGTACTCCATTGCCTTTAGCTATATCTTACATATTATGAAAGTATAGCTATAAATAAAAGATTTAAATGCATACTTTTAAGCAATATAAGGGCTCATTTGAAAAAAATAGGATGAATTAACATAAACTAAAAACCTGTACTTTTAAATGGCTACCTAATACGTAATATCCAGGTTTTGTGTCAGCAGAGGAACAAAGTAGGCTTAATTATACTTACAAAGCTAGGACTCAGGCAGGAGTATGTTGCATAAGGTGTGGTGGTTTTGCACACAATATAAGTAACTTAAACTATGCTTGTTATTTTTAAGTCACTTAATTGCAATTTATATATAACCCTGCTTATGGGGGGGCTTTTTTTGTTGTGATTAAAAGTAGCTGATGGAGAGACAGAGAGTAAGGGTTATTTAATCTGTTTCTCTGTGTATGGGCTACCATTGATTGTTAGTTAGAATTAGCACTTTAAATCCTGTATTTTGGTTGTTTATGGTACAATTTCATTAATTATGTGTTTTCTATTGATTGGTGGTTTGAGGCTTTCACCTTCCATTATGTGGGATCACAGCTTAGTATAAAGCTAGCTTTATTTCCTTTTTTTATAGTACTATATCTATGATCTGTTTTATTGTTTTATCCTTTTACCTATAATTAGATTGCGATGCATAAATCATAAATCAATAATGATAGCACCAACATACAATGTTTTTTATTTACATGCCGCAATTAGTACCTTTTTATTTCTTAAACCAAATAACTTTTGCTTTTATTTTACTAATATTGATGACATATGTATTTTCAAAATATATTTTACCAAGATTTGTTCGTTTATTTACTACGCGTGTTTTTATAGATAAATTATAATCACCATAAATAAAATTATTTATAAAGTTATATATATTACAGATATAATCTATAGAGTTTATTACATAAATTTAGAATCTTATATCTAGTCATGTATATGTAATTATTTAAGCAGTTTTATTTAAATATGATTGCCATTACCTTTAGGTGTTTCTACTTATATAAAGATAACGTTTTTATTAACCACATACATGACGTATGTTTACAATATATACCAATATCACTGTGATACACATTGTTTAGTGCTGTTTTTAAATAAACAGCATAGGGAAGTCCAAAGCTTATTTGGTTTATGCATATGTTTACAGATAATTTTAAAATGTTATGTTATGTAAATATATGCAAATGTGTGAATGTTGGTCTTTAGCAGAAAATAAACAGTATACTACATATATATATCATTAAATTTATAAAAGTTTAATCTAGTATAGTATAGCTCTGAAACAGCAATCCTAAACCTAGCCTTTATTTAGATTCATAAACAATTACAGGAACCGGCTTACTTGTATCCAGTAAGGTTAAGTCATGGTAGATTTAGATGGCTTAACCCTAACCCTAACTCTGACCCTAACCCTAACTCTGACCCTAACCCTGACCTTAGCTTTAAGGCTAAGTTATCTAGAACTATAAGCATAATTATATTTATTAATAAATACCTTTCCACCTTTGTATTAATATTAATAAAAAGCAACATAACACGTTACTAGGGTCTGTTTAGAAGTTTAGAAAAACGGTTATCATAAATAATATCAGGTTGTGTTGTGATATTCCATAAGCAGCGCTAATAAATATACCTTTTTCAATGTTATGTTCTAACTTTAGTCTACCTAATTCATTAGGACTCAACATGTTATCAGGTAACTTTATATTAGTTACTATACCGTTTCTGTAACAGTAACATATGACACCTGCCATCTTTATGATCCCTGTTTTCAACTTAGTAATATGTATCTTAGCGTAAGCTATTAGTGTTGCACTTATGGGTATGCAAGTTATATTTAAATCTTGTGTTTTTTTCTCACTTTCCTTGTAGGCTATCTTTACTATATCCTACCTAAAGCATAAAATTAATTCAGGAGATAATATAGGTAAATAACTAGTTAAAGTTTTAGTATCTCCTGTAGCCTTATGCGATACTATACTTTTTTTTCTAGATAAAACCTCAAAGCTATCATTTACTAAGATCTTGGTTACCGTTTTTTCCAATCTGATACCAAATCTACCTAATAAGTAGTTAAGTAGACTTTTAGTTCTAGATTTTGGGGTTTCGTCAATAGGATTTGTTTTTATAGCATAAATCTTATGAACATAATCCTTAAAAACGTCATTGCTTTTACTAAACGTATAACCATTTAATACTTTTATTACGTAACCAAGACCCTGTGCAAATTTTAATTGTTCACTAAAACATCAACCTTTTCATTCACCTAAAGGAAAAGTTATACCATTTTTATCTATAACCGCTAATAAACCTAAATAATTGCTTTCCACATCCTGTGGCGCTTTTATTCTATAGTAATAAAAAGCAAATAAATTATCTATTACTTCAGGTTTATGAAGATACGAGACTTTAAAACATACCATATTAGGTAAGGCTACAAAAAAACATAGTGAGTTAACATCATAGTAGTATAGGTTTTGCTCATGTGGTCTAGATACTTCTGTTTTAGCTTTACACTAACCTTCTCTAATATATCTATACAAACTGATTTTACTTATTCGAGGTATATTATTGTTATAGTAATCTCTTAAATATATTTTAATTGCTAGTCCAGATTTAGTTGAAGGATCCGACATGTTAACTTGAGAACCCTATAATACTTGTTTGCTAGCTTTAACGATAATTACACACAAACTATTTAAATCATTTTTTTTTTTTAATATTCCAAAGTTACAACCCTAAAGGTTCAATTGCTAGAGTAGAGTTTTTTATATTCCTTTTGTTTATGATAAGAAAAAATAAAGGCTTTGTAAGGAGTATTATAAACGTAAAATAAGTTATTTTGTTTAAAAAACTTGTAAGCAAGATACCTTTTTGAAGTTGAGAGCTCTCAACTTCAAAAATCTCTGCTGCATGAGCATCAGCTTACGTAAACTATTGGTTAACATAGGATAACTACCATATATATCTAACACTCGCTTATTATCACCTTTGATACTTTTGGTTATTTTTACTTTATATTATCATCTCTAAAAACACAACTTATATTATACTTATCCTCATCTTTTACACATATATCATTATAACCGGTTAAAAGCTTTAATGGTGAATATTATATAATGCCCACCTAAATTATAACAATAGAATTTTACGGATTTAAATCTAGGTCTTAATAAAACATCAATTACTCTTAAGACTAAGCTATTTCAATAAAAATCTATATCTATGTAAAAAGTTTTGGTGCGATTTTCTAAATTAGTCCTCTAGCCTAATGCATATACTTTTATAGTTGTGTCATGTTGCGCTAAAAAAGTTTAAAAATCTATTACACCAAGCTTAGGGTTTTCCCTTGATGTATATTCTGTTGAAGGCCTATTTAATGGTTTAAGATCTATATTCTGTTTAAGATATAATATTCTTTTTAATATAGGTTTAAAGGTTGCCGTGTATTCTACATATTATATCGTTATCCAATAAAACATCAGACACCTGCTTATATATAACACCGTTTATGTAATAACGTATTTTATGTGTTTCATAATTATTTAATACTATTAATGCAAGCACATTGTAAAATGACCCGGCATTTAATAAATAAAATTTGTATGAACTGTGAAATGAAACAATTTTGTCCTTGTGTGTTTCAGGTAACATATTAGCTTTTTCTCTAATCTTGTAAAAAAAAAATTAAAATTTTTATTAGCAACACTTAAATAAATATAAGTAATATTATTGTCTGTGTAACCTACTTTTAAAGGAAGACCTGAGGAAGATGGATGATTTGTTATAGCAATAGCCTTAACACTAGGTATAACGTCATAGTTTTGCTTATACATGTCGTTATCAGTAAGTACACTTTTATCTAAAGCAAACTGAGAATCAAGTTTAACACTTAACTACCTAAAACTAAGCTATATAATATCATCCTCGTTTATTGGATATGTTTGAAAGGAATCATTTACCCTATTATTAACAGTAGTATATAGTGCTTGTTCTAGGTTGCTATTGTTCTGGTATTAAAAAGGGAATTGACTAGCAGCCATAGTAAAACTATTAGTAAAACACCTGATTTTAATGATAACAAGAAACACTGATTTAATAGGTAATGAGCTAACTAATTTAGAAGTAAACATATCCAAGTTATGCAACTCATGAGAACCTGTTACAACAATATACGGTTTATTAAACCTTCCGGTTTAGGAAGGTGGTATTGCAGCTGTAAAGGGGTTAGTAGAAGAGGGCTTTGCAGAATAAGCTCTTTTATTAGTATTTAAAAATATCTAGAATATAGGTTATTCCTTTACAAATACACTAACACATAATGACGATTGTGTCGATACTCGAGTATATGATTGCACTATTTATTATTATTATGAACTATAAGCCCACTTTTGATTTAAATATACAGAAGCATATTGCACGTAATATTAGCAATAAACATTTGCACAATCGCATGCTTCGCAACAGACATTTGGACGTTATCTTGCCAAGCAATAAAGCAATAAACCTTTTTGATTAAATATTAATAAATTCAGCAAAAGGGGAGAAAAATTATTATTCTCTTATAACTAATATTTTATCTAAGTTGGATAGTTCCTTTAGTAATAAGGGTTTTATTGCTAACGAAATATCACAACCTTACATCGAAGAGTTTGTTTCTAGTGTATTTGTAAGTAAAAACACAAAAACACCTTTTATAAGTAAAGTGGATCTCTCCATAACAGGTGGTGTAGTATCTAACTATCTTAAGGAGAAAATGGATGTGCTCAACATATATACGCGTAGCTTACTAAACAGCCTTAAACATAATGATAAAAGAAAAAAGGATAAGATCATGAACGATTTTAGTTATAACATCCTTAATAAGGTAGGTCATGAGCGTATAGTTGAAATATGTTTACATTATTTTCTTGTTTTGCTTACACAATTTAACACTAGTTATGGTAAGGATCATAGTATCAATAGTTTAATAAAGGTTTAAGCAAGTATAGGTAAAGGACTTGTTGGTTAATTTATAGGCGCTCTAAAAAAGAATGATGAGGTGAATAATAAAGTTAAGTATCTAGATCACAGTTGAGTGAAATACTCCTTATGATCAGCTAATTAAAAGGCTAACAATAAATTATATGGTGATTTATTTCATGATGACTTTTATTGTAAATTAGGTTGTAATTTATTAGAAATTTTAGATGCGCCAAATATGGTACATAGATCACTAGTAAAAACACTTACAAACTCTACTGATAAACAATATGAATTATTTATTACTGATACCAATCTCTTAGATCACATCAGTAAACACAAGATAAACAGCATAGCTGCTAAATTGCCTATGATAGAACAAGTTATACCATATGATGTTAAATCAGATGGAGCATATCTTTTAAACGAATAACGTTATCATGAACCTATTATTACACAAAAGAAAGGTTATAAGGTTCAATCGGAACTTTCTAGTGATGATTTATTTGTAATGGTTAATAATATTAGTATTACACCTTTTAAAATAAACACTGCATTGCTAAATGCCATTACTCAAGACAATTATAACTTGTTATTAGATCCTAACTTAAAACATGAATACCAAGATATAAAAAAGAAAAATAAACTTAATAATCGCGCGCCTATAATTCACAGAATAGTAAGGTTATTTTACAAGAAACTATACTAGAAATAGTACACTTCTTTAATAACTTTAGTGATATATGTTTTTCTGTTAGATGTTACACTAGATCAAAGGGGTAGGTTATACTGTAGTTCTGGCTTATTTAATTGTCAATCAAACCAGTTGTCTAGAGCTCTATTACTATTTGCTAATCCTGGTACAATCCAGAAGACAGATACTAACTCCATAATGTATTTGAAAGAAAGCATATGGAACGAATTGTCTTGGTAATGAGATAAATAAAAAATCTATATAAGCTAAACAGGCTTGAGTCTATGATAACATTGATAACATTGTTAACATTGTTAACTCCAACAATGGATTTTTACTGTTTCAAGCTTAAGATAAATTGCTATATTTAGCATTTTGTATGCAATTTAAAAGATTCTATAAACTTTACTATGATGAATCCCGCACTGAGTTTGATACCTACTTACCTGTTCAATTATATGCTACTTGTAAGGGGTCTCAAGGTATGGCGTTATTAAGTAATGAAAAAACATTCTTTAAACAGTTAAATTTAACTGTAGACAATATAGATGAAAACACAGAAGCTATAGATTTTTACAATTTTCTTTTAGAGCTAATGAACTATTTGATTCAAAGGGTGGTAGTTTAAAAGACTTTATGTGTAATAGTACGCAATTAAAAAAAGTAGTTATAACAATACCATATAATTGTGAACACAAGTTTCAAAGAAAATATCTAACCTAAGCACTTCACCACCTTAATTATGACTCGGGTCATGATAGATTGTGGCATTGTGAAAGTAAAGATGTTACCTAACCTAGAATTAACAACAAGGATATAAGTGTATTAGTTTCTAGCATTAAACATATTTAATAGACAGGTTTCTACATGATAAAATAATTATCTAACTATATTAAGAACGTAGCTAAATTATTTAATATTTTAGGACTTCCATGAAGGTTAGCCATCGCTTTAACTGTAATGCAGAGTTATATGGAAAATATAACTACAAGTATAACACCTTTTATTCATAGTAAAACCAGACTTAATCTTAATACTAGTACACAAAAATACGATAATAAAAGACAGGTCACAGCTTTAATGCCTAATCTAATCCGTTTTTTACAAGCAAGCTCAATGTAGTTATTACATAGAACATTTTATAAGCACTATCCTGGTTGTGAGTTCTTATCTGTGCATGTTTGTTTTGCTGATACTGATATTGTTTGTTTTGCTACTACTGATAATGTTAAAACACTAAAAACTATATTAGCTTCAGTTTACACTTAATTATATTCTAATGACCCTTGTTTAATCTCATTTCACGAACACATATCTAAGTGTATAGGAAATAGCACTGATACTTTAATTGATAAAGGAAATAGGGTTATATACTTACAAAATGGTTATGGTTATGATTAGAGCCTACACCACCTCAACTGAGTGATTGCTAATAAACATGTAAGTGAAAATGCTATAAATAAGATAGATACTTAAAATATTGTAATATAACTGTAATTAAAATTAAGTAGTATATAGCGTATATAGACTAAAGCGTTGTTAGCTAATGAGTGTAACATGTTAATTGGTCTAAAAAAACTTCCATTTACTTATAACAGTTTTTATTCATTGTGTAGAGTATACACAAGTAAAAATAAAAATATATATTATATATTTTTCCCTTTTACATCTAATTAGATATTTATATTTTGAAATGTAAAAGGTTTAGCTTTAGAAACATTTGGCTTGCTATTAAACGCACATAAGATGGTTGAGATTTATAGTATGCAGGGTGTTGTTTTGACGTTTCAAGAGTATCCAAACCTATATATAAGTTAGGCTATACATTAGTGTAAATGATAAAGGCATCATACTGGTTAAAGTGCACTCAGAACAGTGAAATTTGCAGTATTGCTTTGTAGCGAAGTTATAAACAATATCTGTTTCACTCTAGAAATCATGACTAATGTGTAGAATCTTGTAATTTGATTTACTAGTTAATACACTATATTAGTAGTAGTACATCAATATGTACATTACTATAAAGTTAATAATTTTTACATTATAACTTTATTAACTAACATGATAGGATAAACAAAGATATGGTGTTTATAGAAAACATATAAGGCAAAAGAAAAATATATTAGTTGAGTTTGATGATGGCTCTGAATGAACGCTGTCCAAATGCTTGACACATGCTAATCGAACGACTAGTTTTAGCAATTAACTAGTAGTGGTGTACAGGTGAGTATAAGATAACACAACCGCCTTGGAGTAAGGAGTAAAATACCTTATAATAATAAAGAAACTTATGTTTTGCTCTTAGAAGTGTGTATCTCGTGTAGTTGTAGTAGTTAGGGTAAAAGCCTAACTAGCTTTATACACGCAGTCGAAACTGAAAGGTTGATCGATCACAGTGGGCCTGAATAAAGCCCACGATGAGAATTACAGCAGTGAGGAATATTGGTCAATAGCCTAACGGCTGAACCAGCAACTTGGAGGAATGTTTAGCAATAGCTAGTTGCATCGATGTTTAAATAATTGATGTGATATCGACTATGTCGAATAAAATTCTAGGTAGAGTTATGATAATGACATTGTCTGCCTATGTGTCTTGACCAAATTACGTGCCAGCAGTCGCGGTAATACGTAGAAGACTAGTGTTATTCATCTTTAATAGGTTTAAAGGGTACCTAGACGGTATATCAAGCCTGCAATACGGGACTAATGTACTAGAGTTACTTACGAGGGGGTATTAAAGTACTGCTGGTGTAGAGATGAAATTCTGTCATACCTCATTTCGTAAGAAATACTACGGCACAGGTATAGGCGAAAGCATCCCCTTATGTGATAACTGACGTTGAAGGACGAAGGCTTTGTGTAGCGAACAGGATTAGATACCCCAATAGTCAAAGCAGAAAATGATGAATGTCATAGATTAGACATATAGTTTATTCTATAAATGAAAGTGTAAGCATTCCACCTCAAGAGTAATTTGGCAACATTGGAACTGAAATCATTAGACCGTTTCTGAAACCAGTAGTGAAGTATGTTGTTTAATTTGATAATCCGCAAAAAACCTTACCACAATTTGAATATTTAGATTTTAATTTTCTTTTTTTTTTTTTTTCGCTATTTTGTTTAGATTTTCTCCTTATAGGGAAATTATGAAAAGAGCAGCATTAAAAGTAAAATTAACAAGAAGGGAAGAGAAATATTTTTACAAGCGTTGCACGGCTGTCTTCAGTTAATGTCGTGAGATTCTGGTTAGTTCCATTAATTAACGTAAACCCTTACTTTATTTTTATATAGAGTTGTTCCCCGCTAGATTGGATAAGATAACAGGGACTAAGACAAGTCATCATGGCCTAAATATTGTGGGCTATAGACGTGCCACATAAACCTTACAAAAGGATGTGAAATTGTGAAATTGAGCTAATCCCCCAAAAATGGAGATACACTAACAATGGATTGTAGTCTGTAACTCGACTGCGTGAAAAAGGAATTACTAGTAATCGTGTATAAGTACGGCACGGTGAATCTAATCTCAGATAGGTACTAACTACTCGTCAGGCGCTGAAAGAAGTATGTGCAATAAGTTTGGCTAGTGTTTATTTTCAATATGGGCGATTTGGTCCAAAAACTTAGGCATGGGGTCTTCGTATGCGTGACTTTGATTGGTGTTAAGTCGAAATATGGTTCGTGTAGTGGAAGTTGCACGGGATTAATAAATATTAAAAATACCCCTGTTACAAAACAAGAATAAAAACTATGCTTAGTCTACAATGTCTAAGCATATTTTTTATTCTTGTTTTGTAACACAAGGAAGGTTCCGTTTGTTGGTATGACGGGTTGAGCTGTAAACTCAATAGCTAAGGCTGTCGAAGGTTCGAGTCCTTTTCTTCCTAATGGCATAATGTTTTAATTCTATATAGGGCCAAATTAAACTATAACTCTATATGTTCTAAATATATTGTGTTGCAAAAGCACGCGCTCTTTACTTTTGCTTGAAGCAAAATAGGAAAACCATGCATGCTTTGCATGCTTTGTAAGCAATAAAAGAAGCATGAGCATCGCTTTGCATGCAAAGAATATAGTTTAATGGTAAAATAGGAAGCTTCAAACTTCAAATTCTCAGTTCAAATCCGAGTATTCTTGACCTAAATAGTATCTTATTATATGTTATATACCTTAGGCTTATTGATGTTTTATTTTTATGCTTTACTTGTATTATATATCACTGGTCTTTTTATGACTTTTAATTTTTGATCTATTTTTTTTTGTTTGTTGCGTTATTCCATAAGCAGCGCTATTTTATTTATATTTTTACCTATTTACCTAGTCATTTTTCTAGTCATATTGCTAGTCATTTTCCTAGTCATTTTCCTAGTCATTTTCCTTCAAGGATTATGATAGGAAAATAAATGAAAAGAGTCAACATGAAAAGATAAAAGCGACTTACTTTTTTTGCTACTAAAGTCACCCTGGCTTTAATTACAAATAAATGTCGATTGTTTATAACATTTATCTGTGTTTACTATTCGATTCTAGCCTTTATAGCTCAACGGTAGAGCGAGATACTGTTAATATCTAGATAAGTGTTCAATTCACTTTAAGGGCTTTGTGGTTAATGCTTATAACGTACATATCTGCCTAATAATACTAAAGGTTTTATTATTATTATTATAGTGTGTTAGCTTAATTGGTTAAGCGATGTGTTTCGGCCACAAGGATTACAAGTTCAAGTCTTGTACACACTTTTGCCTCTTTTCTTGCTAGCGATGCATGCGAAGCATGCATCGCAAGCAATCGCTACTGAATAGATTTTTTGTATTAAGTTTAAATTTTAAATTTGTTGTAGATCGAGCTGGTACATATATATATTTTCAATTACATCACAAACAATACTTTGGACGCAGTGCATAATATCTCAAATTTGCCTATACATATATAATATATTATACATATTTTATAATTATAGTAGAATTATAATTTTTAACTAATATCTTGACTAGAAACTAAATTTCTAAAATAAAACACCTCAGGCTAGGCTAAGTCTTATAAATTATTTTACTTTTAAAGACCTTTGTTGCTATAAGAGCTGAACCTTGTCTGTAGATACATTACTTTTAAATATAATAAAAGTTAATAATTATAAATAATTAAACAAGCACACCTCGGCTTAAAGCTTATATATTGCTTTCCATTTCTTGTTTAATGAGGCAGAATAGTAAAAGATATTAATATTAACCACCCTTCATAGGAGTAGATATAGGTTTGCCGTTATATAGATACATGCGAGATGGTGAAGAAACATGAGCTGGCCTTTTTATAGTGTAACTTGGGAGTCTATACCAAACTATGGTCTTAGGTGTATAACTCAGTATTCTTTATGGCTTCCCGGTATTACGGTTGATTATGCTGAATATCTGCCCTATGAGATATTAGGTAGAGATTTGTTTGCCATACGAGTAGGGCCCCTCTTTTTTGATTGGTATTTTGGTATAGCAGCTGGGCCTTATAATTTTATAGAATATATTCAACTGTAATAAAGTTAATAATTATAAATAATTAAACAAACACACCTCGGCTTAAAGCTTACATATTGTTTTTTATTTCTTGTTTAATGAGGCAGAATAGTAAAAGATATTAAGATAATGAATAGTTTATTGCTTATAAGTGAAACATTTAGTAATGGTTATAGGGATAAAGCTTTGGATGTAATCTCTTTAATTTGTGTATTATCAGGTATTTTTGTTATAATAAGTAAAAACCCTATAGTATCAGTATTATTTTTGATAGGTTTATTTCTAAGTATAGCATGTTATTTGCTTGTATTAGGTATAAATTTTATAGGGTTATCTTACTTATTAGTTTATGTTGGAGCAGTTTCAATTTTATTTATATTTATATTAATGTTAATTAACGTAAGAGTATCCGAACTTTTAAGTGATACTAGCAACAGCATACCGTTAGCCTTAATAATAACTGTGTCGTTTAACTTTCCTGTTTCTGAAATATTACCTGTTAATACGTTAGGTTTGCACAGCTCTAGTGTTAATACAAGTTATTCTTATCTATTGGCTAGAATTTTTAGTTTTTTCAGTAATAACGATGTAATAATGTTTGTAACTTCTAAACTTTGAGACGGTAATCTGGCAGAAACAACGCACATAGCAAGTATAGGTAACATTATGTACAGTAGTTATTCAATTTGACTTATTGTTACCTCTATTATATTATTATTAGCTATGGTTGGTGCTATAGTTATAACAATAAAACAAAAAGATTAAACATAATCTTCAAATAACATAATACATAGATTGTTATGTAAAGTTTTACATAAAATATACGCAACATCAAATAATAAAGAGACTTTAATTTAACTGGTAAAATATGTGACTTTTAATCATCATTATGTGGGTTCAAATCCTGTAGGTCTTAAAGGAATTAGCTCAAGGGTAGAGCTACCGTTTTACACACGGTAGGTTAGGTGTTCAAATCACCTATTCCTTATTTTTTGTTTTCTATATGCTGGGATTTATTTTCCACATGTAAGGTCTTCCTTTTTATTATATACTATAATAAAATACGCTAAACTAGGCCTAAGTTTTATTATTATGGCTTTTAATACAATTTAAGGTATCCGTTTTCATGTTTAAGATGTAGGTTTGCGTTCATATTACATAAATAAATATATATGACAAACCTAATTAGAAGTAACTTTCAAGCTCATCCATTTCATCTAGTTTCTCCCTCACCTTGGCCTATTTTAACGTGTGCTTCCCTTTTAGCCCTTACTACATCCGGAGTTTTAACAATGCATGGTTTTGCATCATCACAAGATTTCTTCTATATGGCATTGATATTACTTATATCTTGCATGTCCTTTTGATTTAGAGATGTTATTAGTGAAGCTACCTATTTGGGTAACCACACCTTAGCTGTACAAAGAGGTTTAAATATGGGAATCGCTTTATTTATAGTGAGTGAAGCACTATTCTTTTTGGCTATTTTTTGAACATTTTTCCATAGTGCTCTGTCACCCTCTGTGGAAACGGGAGCCCAATGACCACCTAGTGGTATAGATTCAGTTAATCCCTTTGAACTGCCTTTACTTAATACTGTTATATTGTTATCTTCAGGTTTTACAGTTACTTATGCTCACCATTCTTTAATACAAGGATATAGAAAGGGTGGTTTATATGCTACAGTATTTACAGTAGCATTAGCTTTAATTTTCACTGCTTTACAAGGTCTAGAATATACAGTATCTTGTTTTACCATATCTGATAGTACATATGGTTCTTGTTTTTATTTTGGTACTGGTTTTCATGGTTTACATGTAATGATAGGAACTGCTTTTATAGGTGTAGCATTATGAAGATTTCTAGCATACCATTTTACTGATAATCATCACTTGGGTTTGGAATCATCTATCCTCTACTGACACTTTGTAGATATTGTTTGATTAATACTCTTTATATCTATCTATTACTGGGGATCTTAGTTAACATTAAGCCTTGTGTTAACCAAACCGAACATGAAATTTTTGCTAGTGTTAGTATAAAATGATTTGCGACAAAAGATCAAGATATCATGGGTGAAGCTTTTAAGCTTGATAAACAACTACCTGAACAAGAAAAATCTAACAGTTGGCCTTTAAATCTTTTAAAAGAAAGGTATCCCAAGATATTTAGAGATAAGGACTGTAATCCAATTGATCTTAACCTATCTGAGATTGAAGAGAAATTGGATAATCTATCCACTCCAAGAAAACTATATCTTTATGAGCCTAAATAAGAAGACCCTAATAATTATACTAATAAGCTTGCTAATATACTTGAGAGGAGTATAGGTGCATTAGATAGAGCACATTAGGAGGCAAATAGGTTAGCAGTACAAGAAAAACAAGATAAAAAACGTGAAAGAAAGCAAGAAATATTTGATGAGTGTAAAGAGCCAGTATCGATACGATCTAAAAAAAACAGATAGTGACAATAACAATACTACTCAATATGTCCAATAAATTCAAGATACTGAAGCATTGGATCTTTTTGACCCTTTTGATCTTTAGTTTTTTTTTTGTTATCTCCTTTTAGCCTAGATATCATAATCAAAAACGGCCATAGGTTAATGGTAGACTGTTCGTCTTCCAAACGAAGTATGTCGATTCGATTTCGACTGGCCGTAATCAATAATATCAAGAGTTAGTAACTTAATTGGCAAAGGCCTTTCTTGTCGAGAAAGTAGATGCCGGATCGTGGCCGGTCTGACTCGCTTATATTCATATTATTGCTTATATTATATTTACACAGGAAAAATTGCTATTGGTAAGGCAAGATATTTGCTAAATATTGTGTAATTAACACCTGGATGTTCGAATCATCTTTTTTCCGTTTGCTTTTACAACAAAAGCTCATATTAATGGTCATTTCTTCAAAACAATTTTATTTTATAAGCTTTTGTTTTAAAGTATGTATCCTTAAGATTAGTGTAAGCATTATTTTTTCTTTTCATAGTAAGTAAGGGTGGAGGTAGTACGTACCAGGTTCTTTAACTTAATTGGTAAAGTGTACCTTTGATAAGGGTATGTTCAGCGTTCAACTCGCTGAGGAATCAAACACTAATTTACTTTTATTCAGTGATTAAAAATAAAAAGAAAATACAAGAGAATTGACTGAGTGGTTTAAGGTGATAAGCTTGAAACTTATTTGGTTAAATGATTACATCCGTTCGAATCGGATATTCTCTGTAGTTATAGGCATTATTTTTGCTATATAATTTATACATATCTACATAGACGGGTTAGAGCCAGGCTGGTTAGGCGTCTCATTTGGGTTGAGGAATTGTTATGTTCGAGTCATAATAACCCGATCATATGCTTTGCTTAATTTTTTATTATGTAATGCTAATTATAAAACAAGAAAGAGATCATATGTATAATACACAATAGTGATGTAGATGATATGGATAGTATTATTTTGTCATTTAAATTAAATGACTAATAAGTATATAAAGAAACTGTTACGGAATCATAGCTATATATCAAAGAGGGCATGTCCACTCCTAAAAAAAAGGAGCTATTAACTGATAAGTGCCAAAAATTAATAAGGACTACATAACCATCATGGATGTTACACTATGTGACACCCTTGCAATGAATGTTAAACTCTAATAAGAAATTACATGTTTCAAAGATAAACGGAGCGAATTGAAATATCTTAATAACTCCAGGAAAACAAATCAAAAGAGATTTTTTAAGTAATGTGAATGAAAGAAGAAAAGTCTTAAAAGTAAAATGGAGTGCATATCTGTTTGAATATAAGGGGAACCTTCCTCTAAGACTAAATATGATATATAAGCGATAGCGAATAGTACCGTGAGGGAAATGATTGAAATAGCAATTTTATAAGCAGCTCGCTAAAAGTTTAAATAAACAACAAGAGCGTACCTTTTGCATAATGGGTCAGCAAGTTAACTTTTGATGCGAGCAGTAATGCATAGGTAAAACAATTATGATATAATGATGTAGTATCAAAAGTTAGACCCGAAGCCTAGTGATCTTACCACGGTCAGGGTTATAAAAGCCCGAACGGGTTATCGTTGTAAAGATATCCGAAGAATTGTGGTAAGTTAGTGAAAGACAATACTGACTAGGATAGCTGGTTTTCTGCGAAACCTATATAAGTAGGTAATTTAAATAGAATATCAGAAGGTACAGAATTGTGATCTCAT
>JAABUW010000521.1_pt1 | contig 75752 bp, 12 predicted proteins | sample 5560081 | NCBI WGS metagenome assembly JAABUW01 (sample SAMN10711882, study PRJNA513363) | rock metagenome | isolation source: Antarctica rocks | place: Antarctica: Victoria Land, Knobhead sud | reverse complement strand
TCAGTTATGGGCACATACATGGGCCATATATGAGAGCATCAATGGGGCATGCATGCGCGCATACATGGGCCATATATGGGAGCATACATGGGTCACATAGGAGCAGCAATGGGGCATGCATGCGCGCATACATGGGCCATATATGGGGGCAGCAATGGGGCATGCATGCGCGCATACATGGCCATATATGGGGCAGCCCTATAGGGAGAGCAGGGAGGAAGGGAACAGTAGGTAATCCCTTCCCTTCCCTGGCAGTCCCTGCCCCTTCCCTTCCGCTCCCTTCCCTGCTGGAAGGGAAGGGAGCAGGGGTCATTCCCTTCCCTTCCCTTCCCTGTTCCGCAGCGTAGGTTTAAGAACCTACTAAAGAAATAAAGAGATATTAAAAAAAAATCGCCTAGAGAATTCGAGAACTCGAAGAATTAAATAATAATAATAATAAAACTCTAAAGGAAGGTTTAAAAGAAGAATAAAGATAAAAATAAAATATAATAAATTCTCAAGAATAATTTTAGGTAGTAGACTATTTTAATAATTTTAGAATTTAATTTATTATATTAAAAAAGAACCCCGAAGAAAAGAAGAAAGAGAAAAAATAATTATCCGGAATTAATTATATTTATAATAAATATTATTTATAATATAAAGAGATATACTAGTTAATATATTTAAACGAATACTACGAATATTATTATAACAATTTAAAAGAGCGAAAGTATATCGCTAGACTAGAATATAATTATAGTTAATAAAATAATTATACTAGAGATAATTATTTATAATATCTAGTTAAGAAAAGAGAGAACTAAGTTTTCCTAGGTTATAATAAAAATTAATAATTATAATTATAAAATTAGACTAGTTATAATAAAGAATTAAAAAACTATAACTAAAGCGAATAATATTATTATTTAACCGAAGGATATAAGAGATACTTCGAGTCTAAAGAGTATTACAGATTTTTATTTTTATCGAGAAAAATCTAATCCCTCGTATTAAAGGAAGATATAAAGAGATTAATATATTAACTTTAAAATAATATCTATATTTAACTTAATACGATATATATTTACGAATACTAGTAAAAGTTAACGGATATAGAGTCGTTATATTAATAAATTTTAAAATAATTAATAACTTCGTATCTCGAATAATAATTTAGGTAACTAACTTATTAATTTAAATAAAAAACGAGTTTTAACTAGCCGACGGGTTAAAATTATTAATAAACTAAATGAATAAATAAATATTCTTATTATTAATTATTATTTAATACTATTATAAGGAAATTACCTTCGATATAATAAAAATAATTATTTATTATATTATTTTAAAAATACTTTAATTAAAGAAATATAATTTAATAATTAATTAAAAGAGAGGAGTAGTTATATTTCTATATATTAAAAATATTATTAATATAATACCTAAATATTTATAAAGAATAATTATAAATAAGAAGTCGAATCGTAACCCGGTCGAAATCTATAATATTTTATCTTCGAATAAAAATAATTTTATAAAAGGATTTAACTCGATATATATTAACTAAAGAAATCAATAGAGCGAATAAATTAAAATTTCTAAAAATAAAAATAAACCTCCTAATATCCCTAAAGAGTATTAACGATAGAAGTATCTTTTTTAAAAAAAGACAATTATAAAAATATTACTTAAGTATTAATTATAGGATTATAAAATCGAACTCGAATTAAATAAATAACCGATATTTAGACCTATTTATACTTTATTAAAAAAAGGACTCGGAGTACTTCGCGGGTATATCGACGAGAATTTTAAAAAAAGATTTATTCGAGAATCTAAATTTAAAATAAGTTATCTAATTCTCTTTATAATAAAGAAGGATAGAAGTTTATAATTATATATAAATTACCGAAACTTAAACGATATTATAGTAAAGAATTAATACCCTCTACCGAATATTAGCGAGTTATAAAATCGGTTTATAATAATAAAAATCTTTATATAACTAGATCTTCGAGGCGCGTATAATCTAATTCGAATAAAAAAAGATAAGGAGTAGAAAACTACCTTTAAAACTAGATACGATTATTACGAATATTTAATAATACTCTTCGGATTTATTAATATACTAGTAACCTACTAAATATTAATTAATAATATTATATAAGTATATTTAGATATAACGGTAATTATATACTTTAATAATATCTTAATTTACTCTACTAACAAAGAAGAATATATCTAATATATATAGAATATTTAAATTTATTTATTATTAACTAAACTTCTTTTTAAACTAGAGAAGTATAAATTTTATAAGGAATTAATTAAATTCCTTAAGTTTATAATTAATATTAGAGATATTTATATAAACCCTAAAAAGATTAGGAGTATTAAAGAATAAACTATATTATATAATATTAAAACGGTATAGAGTTTCTTAGGATTTACGAACTTTAATAAAAGATTTATTAAGAACTACTCTAAAAACGTTTTACTATTAATAAATATTATAAAGAAAGATATCGCTTTCTAATAAAGGAAATAATAATAATAATCTTTTAAGGCGCTCAAAGAGGCCTATAAAAAACCGCCGGTACTATATTCCTTTTAAAGTAATAAACTAGCTCGAATCGAAACCGACGTTTTAAATTTAATAATAGGCGCTTATATACTCTAATAGAAAGACGATAAATAATACCCTATTATATATTATTCTAGGAAAATATTATTAGCGGAATAAAACTATAATATTTATAATAAGGAATTACTAGTAGTAGTATTTTTATTAGAATAATAAAAAGTATATATAGAAAGCTATTTAAATCTTATTATCTTTATAAACTATAAAAATCTTCTTAACTCTATAATAATAAAATAGTTAAATCGAAGATAGGTTAGGTAGTTAAAATTATTAAAATAATATAAATTTAAAATCTTCTATACTCTAAAGAAAAATAATAGTCGCGCCGATATATTTAATAAACGAGAGGACTATATAAAGGATAAGAATATAATAATATAACTACTCCTTATTTAATAATAAGATAGATCGCTAGTCCTAGTATAATAACTAGTAGCGATATTATATATATTTATTCCCGGAATTATTAATAGTATCTAGAAAGAATATAAAAATAATATTTTAACTATAATAATAAGAAGTTAATAACTATAAACTAAACTATTAAAATATAATAAAAAAATATACCTTCTTAAAGGATATCTTAAAGAAATTATTCGCGATTATTATAATAATCTAGTTTAAGGATACCCTAGAGTTATTAAAATTATAGAATTTATCTATAAAGAATATAACGCGCCGGGATTATAATCGCACGTCGAAAAATATATTAAGAAATATATCGAATACTAGTAGAATAAATTTATAAGGTATATTAAATATAGTTAAATCTAGTTTACTTTAATACTAGAGATACTATAGAACGACGTTATAATAGATTTTATTATTAAATTACTAAAATTAAAGGACCCCGTTATATTAGAAACCTTTAACTTTATAATAATAATCTATAATAAATTTAGTAAATATACTATAATAATATTAATTAAGGAAATTTATAAAGCCGAATAGGTCGTTTTTATACTACTAAATCGATTTATTAAGGATTATAGGATATTTAAATTAATAATCTTTAACTAAGATAAATAATTTATTTTAAATTACTAGAAGATACTAATTAATACTATTAGAACCAAATTACGAATATTAACCGTATATTATTTATAGATAAATAGATAAACGGAGTAGACGAACTAGATAATAAAGACGTACTTATAATATTATATTAATAAAAAGTAGAATAATTAGGTAAGGCTTTTACCTATAATTTAATTAATATTTAATAATAACTAGTCTAATACTACTAAGTTTACGCTATTCTTCGCGAATTATAATAAATATATTAATATATTCCTCGAACCTAAATAAGGACTAAACGCGTAAAGGGCCTTAATTTATATAATTAATATAAAGATATTATACCGGGATATATAAACCTAAATTAATTAAACGAATACTCGGATTAAGAAGATAATAAATAAATATTAAAAAGAGTATCCTTAATTAAAAGAAGGGGATAAGATATACCTCTTAATAAAAAATATAAAGAGTAAAAAACTAAATAAAAAACTAAACTACGTTAAAATCGGACTATTTTCGATTAAGAAAAGTAAAGAACTAGTTAACTATGGACTAAAGCTTCTAGCCGATACTAAAATATATTTAATATTCTATATATTTTTACTAGAGCTAGTAAAGTTTAATATACTTTTATAAAATACCTTTTATTTCTAGATTAAAAGAGAAACGGAGTTCGAGGTAGAAAAGATTTTAAATAAAAAAAATCGGAACTATCTTCTTAAATAAAAAGAATATAACGAGTCGGAGAATATCTAGGAGTTAGGTATAAATTTTAAAAACTACCTAAATCTCCTATAAAGATTTTATTAAGAATAAAAAGTACGACCGATTAATCGAATTTATCCTTAAACTATAGTTATTTAAAGAATATATTAAATAAAAAGTCGTTAGGCCTAGGACTAATACCGTCGACCTCTTTATTTTTCTTTAATTTAATAATATTTTCTAACTCGCTTTTAATAAATTATCTTTCTTTTTTTTCTAATATAAATATACTCTATATATTTATTTAAGCGACCCCCGATTTTATACTTTTTAAGATATCGTTTATTAATATAGCGCTAATAGGTCCGTATAACTAACTTCGGGTTAAAGAGGGATTCACGAAATTATTATTTATAACGAGAGAATAAAGAAGAGGCGGGGCTAAATATTAATTATAATAAAAAATTAACTTCTAGGATAAAAGTTTCGGGAGGAGAACCTAATATTATAAATATTATATAATATTAGTTTTACTTTATTTAAGGGTTAGACGAATACCTTTAATAGGACTATTTACTACGATTACCGAGTAAATAAAGTAAATATAGGACTATTTATTATATTTACCGAGTAAATAGGGTAAATATATTACTTTTAATATAATTTCCTTTTATTATATAAATTATATATTTTCTTAGTAGATAGGAGCTTTATATTTAACTTCCCTTAAAACTTTTAATTCTAAATTCTAAATATAAATATTTACTAAATTATTAATTAAGTTTATTAAATCTATTTAGTTTTATTTTATATTAATACAAAGTCTATTATTCTTTAATCTTTAATATTTCTCTTTATAAGTACTAACCTAGGTCTTATCGACGTTATACTACGGTATTAAACGGAGAGCCTTAATAACTACTCTAAAAAGATTTTACTATTAACGGATATTATAAAGAAAGATATTACTTTCTAATAGAGAAAAGAATAATAATAATTTTTCGAAGTATTTAAAAAGACCTATAAGAAACTACCGGTACTATATTCCTTTCGAAGTAATAAATTAAATCGAATTAAAATCGATACTTTAGATTTTATAATAAAAACTTATATTTTTTAATAAAGAGATAATAAATAATACTTTATTATATATTATTTATAAAAGATATTATTAATAAAGTAAAACTATAATATTTATAATAAAGAATTACTAGTAGTAGTATCCGTATTAAAGTAATAAAGAGTATACGAGGAAAGTTATTTAAATCTTATTATTTTATAAACTATAAAAACCTTCTTAATTTTACTATTATTAAATAATTAAATAGGAGGTAGGTTAAATAGTTAGAGTTATTAAAATAATATAAATTCAAGATTTTTAATACTCTAAAAAAAAATAACGGCCGCGCCGATATATTTAATAGGCGCGAGGACTATATAAAGGATAAAGATATAATAATATAACTAGTCCTTATTTAATAATAAGATAAATCGCTAGTCCTAGTATAATAACTAGTAGCGACGCTATATATTTTCGTTCCTAGGATTATTAATAATATTTAGAGAAAATATAAAAACGATACCTTAACTAAAATACTAAAAATCTAATAACTATAAATTAAACTACTAGAATGTAATAAGAGAATTTATTTTCTTAAATAATATTTTAAGAAAATTATTCGTAATTATTATAATAACCTAGTTTAAAGATACCCTAGAGTTATTAAAATTATAAAATTAATTTATAAAGAATACGATACGCTAGGACTAAAATCGTACGTCGAGAAATATATTAAAGAATATATTAAATACTAGTAGGATAAGTCCGTAAAATATACGAAATACGGTTAAATTTAGTTTACTCTAGTACTAAAAACGCCCTAGGATAACGCTATTATAAACTTCGTTATTAAATTATTGAAATCAAAAAACCCTATTACGATAGAGACTTTTAACTCTATAATAATAATCTATAATAAATTTAATAAATATACTATAATAATATTAATTAAAGAGATTTATAAAATAGAATAAATTACCTTTATACTACTCGACTAATTAATTCGAGATTATAATATTCCTAAATTAATTATTTTTAATAGAGATAAATAGTTTATTTTAAATTATTAAAAGATATTAGTTAATACTATTAGAACTAAACTACGGATACCGACTATATATTATTTATAGATAAATAAATAGACAGAACGAACGAACTAGATAATAAAGATATATCTATAATACTATATTAATAAAAAATAAAATAATTAGGTAAGGCTTTTACCTATAATTTAACTAATATTTAATAACGTATAATTTAATATAATAAAACTTATACCGTTCTTCGCGAATTATAGTAAATATATTAATATATTTTTTAAACCTAGACGAGGACTAAATACCTAGAAAGTCTTAATCGATATAATTAATATAAAGGTATTATATTAAAATATATAAATCTAAATTCATTTAATAAATACTCGAACGAAAGAAATAGTAAATAAATATTGAAAAAGATATCTTTAATTAAAGAAAGAGAATAGGGTATACTTTTTAATAAAAAGTATAAAGAGTAAAAAACTAAATAAGAAATTAAACTATATTAAAATCGGATTATTTTCGATTAAAATAAATAAAGAACTAGTTAATTATAAACTAATTTTTTTAGCCGATACTAAAGTATATTTAATATTTTATATTTTATTATTAGAATTAGTAGACTCCTTAATATTCTTATAGGATATTTTTTATTTTTAAATAAAGAAAGAAATAGAATTCGAAGTCGAAAGAATTCTAAAATAACGAGGGTAGGACTACTTTATTAAATTAAAAAACTATAACGAATTAAAGAATATTTAGGAATTAGATATAAATCTTAAAAATTATTTAGGTCTTTTATAAATTTTTTATCTAAAATAAAAAGTACGACCGACTAGTTAAATTCGTCTTTAAGTTATAATTACTCTAAAGATATATCGAATAAAAAGTTATCGGGTTTAGGATTAATACCGTCGGTCTCTTTATTCTTTTTTAACTCGGTAATATTTTTTAACTCGCTTTTAACGAATTTTTTTTCTTTTTTTTCTAATAACTCGATTTTAATCTAAAGATAAATTTATTTTATTAATATTATTTCAACCTCCTTTAATTTCTCCTTTTATAATTTCCGAAAACGAGTTTATTTTATAAACGAGAAAGATATTAAATTATATTCCCGCTTAATATAAATATACTTTACGTATTTATCTAAACGACCTCCGATTTTATACTTTTTAGGATACCGCTTCTCGATATAATATTAATAAATATATATAACTAACTTTAAATTGAATAGAGATTTACGAAGTTCTTATTTATAATAAAGAAATATAAAAAAAGTAGAGTTAGATATTTATTATAAAAGATAATTTATTTCTAGAATAAAGTTTCGGGAGGGGAACCTAGTATTATAAATATTATATAATATTAAAATTACCCGATAAAGGGGTAAAATAAATATTAATAATAAAATTATTTACCGCGATTACTAAATAAATAAAGTAAATATATTATTATTTATTATATTTACTAGGTAAATAGGGTAAATATATTACTCTTAATATAATTTCCTTTTATTATATAAATAATATACTTTTTTAATAGATAAAAGCTTCGTATTTAACTTCTTTTAAAACTTTTAATTATAAATTATAAATATAAATATTTATTAAATCCTTAATTAAATTTATTAAATTTATTTAATTATATCTAACTATTTATATAAAGATTATTATCTACTAATTCTTAATACTTCTCTTTAAGAGTATTAACCTAGGTTTTATCGATATTATATTAAAGTATTAAACGGAGAGCCTTAATATATTCCTTTTAAATATTATTAATAATTTCGGGGATAAAGATATATAATATCGCTACTAGTTATTATACTAGGATTAGCGATTTATCTTATTATTAAATAAGGATTAATTACGTTATTATACTCTTTCTCTTTATATAGTCTTCTCGTTTATTAAATATATCGGCGCGACTATTATCTTTTCCTAGAAAATAAAAGATCTTAAATTTATATTATTTTAATAATTCTAATTATTTAATCTATCTCCGATTTAATTATTTAGTAGTAATAAAGTTAATAAGGTTTCTATAATTTATAAAGATAATAAGATTTAAATAATCTTTTATATATACTCTTTATTATTTTAATACGGATATTATTACTAGTAATTCTTTATTATAAATATTATAGTTTTATTCTATTAATAATATCTTTCGTAAATAATATATAATAAAGTATTATTTATTATCTTTTTTTAAAAGTATATAAACTTTTATCGCGAGGTCTAAAGCGTCGATCTTAATTTAAATCAATTCGTTACTTCGAAAGAAATATAATACCCGCGGGTTTTTATAAATCTTTTTAAATATATTAAAAATTCGTTATTATTTTTCTTTTTATAAGAAGGTAGTATCTTTCTTTATAATATCCGTTAATAGTAAAGTCTTTTTTAAATTAATCTTTAATAAATCTTTTATTAAAATTCGTAGATCTTAAAAAACTTTATACTATTTTAATATTATATAAAATAGAGTATTCTTCGATACTCTTAATCTTTTTAGAGTTTATATAACTTTAGTATTAATTATAAATTTAAAGAATTCGACTAATTCTTGATAAAACTCGTATTTCTTTAATTTAAAAAGAAGTCTAATTAACGATAAATAGATTAAAATATCTTCTATATATTAAATATATTCTTCTTTATTAATAGAGTAAATCAAAATATTATCGAGGTATATAATTACCGTTATATTTAAATATATTTATATAATATTATTAATTAATATTTAGTAGGTTACTAGTATATTAATAACTCCGAAAAGTATTATTAAATATTTATGATAATTATATTTAGTTTTAAAAATAATTTTCTACTCTTTATTTTTCTTTATTCGAATTAGATTATACGCGCCTTAAAGATTTAATTATATAAAGACTTTTATTATTATAAACCGATCCTATAACTCGTTAATATTTAATAAAGAGTATTAATTCTTTACTCTAATATTATTTAACTTTTAGTAATTTATATATAATTATAAACTTTTATCCTTCTTTATTATAAAGAGGATTAGATAATTTATTAATAAATTAGATTCTCGAATAAATCTTTTTTTAAAATTCTCGTCGATATATCCGCGAAGTACTCCGAGTTCTTTTTTTAATAAAGTGTAAATAGGTCTAAATATTAATTATTTACCTAATTTAAATTCGATTTTATAATTTTATAATTAATATTTAAATAATATTTCTATAATTATTTCTTTCTAAAAAAGATATTTTTATTATTAATACTCTTTATAGATATTAAGAGGTTCGTTTTTATCTTTAGAAATTTTAATTTATTAGTTTTATTAATTTCTTTAATTAATATATATCGAATCGGATCCTCGTATAAGGTTATTCTTTTTCGAAGATAAAATATTATAAATTTCGACCGAGTTACGGTTTAACTTTTTATCTATAATTATTCTTTATAAATATATAGATATTATATTAACGATATCTTTAATACGCGGAAATATAAATACTCCTATTTTTTAATTAATTATTAGATTATATTTTTTTAATTAAGATATTCCTAAAGTAATATAATAAATAATTATCTTAATTATATCGAAGGTATTTTCTTTATAGTAGTATTAAATAATAATTAATAATAGGAATTTTTCTTTATTTACTCTTCTTATTAATAATTTTAATTTATCGATTAATTAAAACTCGTATTATTTCTTCTTTCCCCGAGTTAGTAAGCTAGTTACTTAAATTATTATTCGAGATACGAAGTTATTAGTCGCTTCTAAGTTTATTATTATAATAACTTTATATCCGTTAATTTTTATTAGTATTCGTGTATATATATTTTACTAAATTATATATAAATATTATTTTAAAATTAGTATATTAATCTCTTTATATTTCTTTTTAATATAAGTAATTATTTTTACCCGACGAAAATAGAAATTCGTAATATTTTTTAAAATTAAAGTATCTTTCGTATATCGGTAAAGCGGGAGACTGTACGAGAAAATCGAGGTACTAAATACGCCTTTTACTACTTTAGGCGGAAAAATAATAAAAAGATAATATTAATTAAAAAAAAAAAAAAAAAAAAAAAATTTAAATAAAAATCCTAAAAATAGTAACTTCGGATTTAAGATTTTAAATCCGTGATTTTCTACTAGCGCCGGGTAGCTCGCTAAGACTATATAAAGCGCTATAATTATACTAATTTAATTTAGATTTTAAATTACGTTAATTTATAAAAATTATATACGCGCGTAATACCCCCTAAACTAGCGCGGTATTATAGACTATATAATTCACTTATAGTTATATATATCTAATTATAAACCGGTACTACTTAGACTAGTTTATTTTAATTTATTCAAAATTATTCAAAATAAGTCGAGGTACTAAATGTGTATTTAGTAACTCCGGTATTAAATCGATCTTTAGGGCTAGTATATGAGCTAAATAAATCTAAGCGTCTTTTCCGTCTTTTTCGATAGAATATAGACTTACCGCTTTACCGATATATTCTTTAATTAAATAATAATATTATTCGTTTTAATTATAACTTTTTAATTCTTTATTATAAATTCTTTAATTTCGTAATTATAATTATTAATTTTTATTATAACCCGGGAAGATTTAGTTTTCCCTTTTCTTAATTAAATATTATAAATAATTATCCTTAACGTAGGTATTCTACTTATTATAATTATATTTTAGTTTCGTAATATACCTCTACTCTCCTAAAATATTATAATAGTATTTATAATAATAATTTATATATATTAACTACTATATCTCTCGGTATCGTAGGTAATATTTATTATAGGTATAATTAAATTTAAAGACTTATCTTTTCTCTTTCTTCTTTTCTTCGGGTTTTTCTTCTAATAAAATAAACTAAATTTTAAATTTATTAAAGTAGTTTTTACCTAGAATTATCTCTAAAATTTTATTTTAATTCTTCTTTTTAATCTTTTTTTAAAGTTTTATTATTATTATTATTTAGTCCTTCGAGTTCTCGAATTCTTTAAGTAATTCTTTTTTTAATATCTCTTTACTTTTTTAATAAATAATTAAATTTAATATTATTTTATATTAAATCTTTAAGGAATTTAATTATAATATCCGATATCTCCTTCTTAAATATATTTAATTATTATCGATTTATTACATTTTTTGAATAATAATTCCTAGTAATATAACCCGGTTTATTATAATTATTATAAGTTATTATTTTCTTTTCTTTATATTATTATTTACCCTCTTTTTAAAACCCTCTCGTAGATTATTTTTAGTAAAATCGAGTTTTATTAATATATAATTATACGGGTTAAATTTCTCGCGGCGGTAATAATTAACCGAATTATATTTATTACCGTAAACTTTTAAATATTCTTATCCGTTAATCTCTCCGTTATAATTTTTCTTTATTATAAATTTATATAACTTATTATCGATTATAATTATTTATTTTATAAGTATTTTAAAGTCTTGAATATTAGTTTTTATCTATATAAATTTATTTTTAATATTATCTTTTAATCTTTATCGATATATTATTATAAAAGTAGTATTATCCTAGTCCTTTAATATTATATAGTATTAGAATTACGCCGAGTAATCGAATATAAACTTCCGTTATATTAAATATTAAATAATACGGATTATTATATAATTCTTATTAAAAAGTTTAAATATACGACGAATTTCGGTTCTAAATTAAGAGAAATTCTTTATTTAAAGTTTTATTATTAAATTATCGACGTTATTTAATCCTTTTATATAGTATTTTAAAAATAATTTAATTTATTTCTACGCGTTACTTTTTATATAAATAATAGTAAAGGTCGTTTATTTATTAACTAGTATAATTGTTAGGCCATAGTGCCTAGGGTATTTATAGTAATATAAAAGTAAGTATAAAGCCTTAGTAGGAAAATAATCTCTATATTTAAAAAATAGAATTAATTTCTAAAGAGTTAGAGCGAGGGCTCCGAGCCTCCTATTTCTAAGAGGGCTCCGGAGTACCGGAACCTATAATATAATACTATAATATAAATAGCGTAACTACGCCGTATACTCCCTATATAGGATTTATATATTATACTTAACAGTTACTATAAAGCTAGTCTTAATATAATATAATAATTACCTCCCCTTTTAGGGGTTTCGCCCTCGAAATTAATAGGTATTAATTTAACGTTTTAATACTCCGACGAAGGAGTATAATATAAGAGAATCTAAATTAAATAGGGCGTACGCGTAACGCCTACGCCTCTTATTTAATTCTATTAATCTCTTATCTTTATAATAATAATATATTAAGAAAAACCTCTAAACTTAATAAGAAAAAGGGAGGGAAATAAATTATATCTTAAAGTTTAATAATACGTCGCGTATAGTTCGTAATCGGCGTAGTTATATAATCGTAGATTATATTAAGTATTTAAGAAAAACCTTTAAACCTAAAGGGAAAAGTAAGGGAAAGAATACTATAATTACCGTCGAAAACTATAAGCCTTTATTACTAGTAGGGCTTTAGCGATATCGGCGGTAAAGTAAATTATTCTACTTTATTATTTAGGAAGAACTTTAGTTATAGGAGTAAATATATATAGGTAACGGTCTTAACGTAGGTACGAAGCCTTCGCCGACCTTTTAACTTTTCTTTTTTTATAATATCCTATTATCTTCTATAGTTTTAAACTCCTATATACTACTATCGATAACTATACTATATTTAAACTTTTATTAATTTATAATAATCTCGGCCGTATCTTTAAGCTCTTTCTTTAAGGTCGTAAATATTATATATACGTTCCGTAGGTAAGGTTAGAGCTAATATATTATAATTTAAATAAATTTTTTTTTTCTTCTTTTAAATTCTTTCTTTAAATTTATAATTATTAAAATAAATAAATAACTTATTCTATCTTTAAATAAGGTATTTATTCATATTTTAAAAGAATTAATATTATCGTGATATTTATTTTATTTTTAAATTATTAGTTCTATACCTTACCTTATTAGCGATACGTATATAACTAGATTACTTTAATACTTAATATATTAATTTAATCTTTATAGTATATAATATTAACGATAATATTTAGATATTTAATACGTTTTTAACCCTCGCTCCCCGTAAAATAACCGCCCGCTCTACTCCTACCCCGCGTTTATCCGTACTTTTATACCTCCGTTACTTTAAGCGGATAAACCTAAATAACTACGTCCTATATAATAAGGTATTATATATAAAATATATTTATTACGTAAAGAATAAGTACCTATATAATTCTATATATCGTTAATTTTTTTACCCGAATTATATTAACGTATCTAGATTCCGTCTAAATTTTATACCCTTATAAATTTTCTTCTTAATTATTTAAAACGTCGAGGCCTTAATAAATATTTTCGCGAGCGGGTTATTAGATATATAAAAAATATCGTAGCCTTCCTTTAAAAGATTAAGTCTAAAAGCGGCGACGTTAAAAGAGGGAAGGATATATTATAATTAATATCTCGGTTTATTATAAGCGTCGAGGGTATAGATAATATCTTTCGTACTCTAGTAAATTAATATAATTTAGATACGATTTATATATTAATAACTTTTTACGTCGGTAAAACGAAAAGTGGCTCGATCGTGGTTTAGGGCGCTCGACGGGCGCCCCGGGAGCCTTAAACGCGATATCTATCTACCGACTCGAGGTGCGCCCGAGGCATGCAGCTAAGGGGCCTAGGGCTACTCGGGCGTATACCGAGTAAACCTAAAACGGCCACTAATGGGCGCTAAATTAGGGGTGCGCCACCAACTTTAACCCCCGTCTATGGCCCCTGTTCATGGCCATGGCCTTATTCCATTTATGGCCATGGCCCTATTCCATTCATGGCCATGGCGTATTCCATTTATGGCCATAGTCCTGTCGCTGTCGCACCCCTATAACTGTCACTGTCGTACCCCTAAACCCCTGGCGTATACCCTAGCGTATGGCCTACGTATACCCCCGCGAGGATTTCGCCTGAATCGATCGATTCCGGGCATTAAAATTTACTGGCGTTAGGGGTCGTTCCGGGGGGTCGCTACCGTCGATAGAGGCGATCATAGAATATCAAGATTTTTAAAAATTTTAGGTGGTAAATTATATAATTTTCTAAGGTTAGGGCCCCTGAAGCTCCGGGCTTAAATTACGTTTATAGGGAGCCCGACGTTTATTTTATAACGGCCTCGGGCGCCCGTCGAGCGCCCGTCGAGCGATTTAACGCTCGAAGGGTACTCGGCGGGCGCTCGACGGGCGCTCGGGGCCGCTCGGGTACCCCGAGCCTACCTTAGGCGCCCGAGGTAATTTACCTAATGGCCCCGAGCCGCTAGAGCCGGTTTTCGATTTACCGACGTAGTTTAATAATTCTAATCTCTTTTAATCTTTTTAGGTAGTAATCCGTTAATATTATTAAAAATTCATTTTAAAGCGAATATATTATAAAAGAAAATATCTCGAATCTTAAAAAGAAATAGTATTATAGAACTTATTATCGATAAGAAATTTATAATTATAAAGAGATATTAAATAAAATTAAAGAAAGAAGTAGATTTTAAAATTATTGAATAAAAGATTAAAGATTTAATAAAGGGTTTAAAATACTTTAATAAAACTATTAAAAGAATACTCGAAATAGATATTTTTATAATATTATTTATTATTTAGTTTATAGTTACGCTAGTAAAAAGCCCCGAAAATATATTAATATTAAATTATATATAACCCGATATTACGATGAAAGAGAGGAATTTATATTTTATAAAATTACGAGACTTTAATAAAATAAATATATAAGATTATTATAATTAAATATATAATATAGAGACTATATTTCGCTTTATATTATATTATTTTTAACTAGATATAAAGAAGATTCTATATTATATCGGCCTTAAAGAGTTATATTAAGAATATTTAAAATAAATATTAATATAGATACTCTACGGATATTTTAAATTAGTAATTTATTCTAGTTTTTTTGAAATTATATTAAAAATCCGTTAAACTAATAATAGGACGTGAATATATAATTTTGAAATATATATTAAAGAAATAAATAAATAGTATAAAAATTAAATATTTCTTTTAACTTATTAGAAACTTGATTATTATTTTATAAAAAATCCTAATTAATAATTTATCTAATAACTCGCCTACGATTTAAGATATTTGAGGAAATTAACCGAGTTTAAAATATTCTTAATAAATCTTTTAAATTTATAATATTTATATTTTACTTTAAACGGAATTTAATTAAAGAGAGTAAAAACGCGAAGTATATAATTAAAATATAATTACTTTAATAGTAAAATATTAGTAGTATAAAAGAGATTAATTATTTATAAAGAATTTGGCCTTAATATACTAGAATCTAGTTAAGGCGCTAGTTTTAATATAAAAGTATCGAGGTTTAGTTTAGTAATATTATACCTAGGTCTACGTCGTAATAAATCGCCCTTTTTAAAGAAAGACGTCAACGCTCTCGTTAATATATAAATATAAAGTATCGTAAATAATAATATAAATAGTATTTATATATAGAAAACTAATAGAGTAAATAAATATACTAGTATATCCCTAGCTCTTAAATAGTCGGTATAGAGTAATTACGAGAATATTATAAAATTTTATAATTTAGCGTAGAGCCTTAAAGTTAAATATTAAAATCGCGATAATAAAGTAAAATAATAAGGAGGTATAGAGATAACGTAAATAACTAATAATAATAACTATAAATAAATAAATTAGAGGTATATATATTTAGTATTATAATTAATATTATAATAATATTAATATTAAAGAATTAAGACCCTAAATAGTTAATTTCTTCGTATATAAAAGTAAGATCCTAGTATAGTTTTTAAATAACTAGCGATTTTTGAAAATATTTATTTACTATATATTTAAAAATTGAAAATATTTTAGCGGGAAGCTAGTTCGAATTAGACTAGTAATCTACTCTTAAGAAATACTAGTATATATTTTTATCTTTAAAGATAGAGTTAGTTAGGTATATTATATTATATAGTTTCTTCGTTTATTATTATTATTATAGTTTCTAGTATTCCGGATCGTTTTATTTTTTTTAAATAACGAGGTCTACTACGTAGGCGGCTAGCCGGTTATTATTACTATAAAATTTACAAAATTTACAAAATTTATTATTAAATAATTTATTATTAATTTATTTTTATTAAAATCAAAAGTAAACTAATTTTTAAAAGAGTATTCTTTCTATTAATAAAAAATATATTCGTTTATTTAATATTAGTTTAGTATTAGCGCTAAAATAATTTCAATTTTTTTTATTATTTTATTCTATTCTATAACCCTAATATACTTTTCTTAATACTTTAAGTTTTAATATAAATAGATTCTATAAAGTCTATAACTATATTTACTTTTAAGTATTTACGCCGGCCGTTTAGGATCTTTATAAATATAATAAATTATATTAATATATAATTCTTTTAGTTTCTTTTATTTTATTATTTTTTTCCTAATATATTAACTAGTCTTCTAGTATGTATAATAGTATTTAGCGATAGTATTAAAATATATTAATTTAATTATAATTACCGGGGCCGGCCTAATAAACCTTAATAATTAATAATAATCGAGTATAAATAAAAGAACTATATAACTATTTAGAAATATTTAATAATACTATAACTAGGTTTTAATAAAAGTATTTATAAAATAAATATTTAGATAATTCTATATATGGCCGAGCTAAGCTATTATAAGCGATTTTATAATAATTAATAATAATAATATTAAGAAGGAAATACTAGAGTAGTTTCTACGTCTTTATATATTAAATAATATAATATAAATATAGCTAGTTAGCCTCGTCTACCTCATTTATAAAATAATTATATATATCGATAAATTCTAGTATTTTAAGCGCTTTTATTACTAAATCGCCGAAGGTTACTCCCGACGTTCGAGTATTTATAATTATCTTTATAGACCGGCGATACTCTCGCGTAATAGTCTCTTTCCTATTTAAGACGATAGTTATAAAAAAAAATTATATTTTAGTTTTTTTATACGAATCCAAATACCTAGCCGTTTTTTAAAAAGTAGTTATATAATTTACTTTATTCGAGCTAATTATTATAAAGTAATTTAAAATCGGTAAAATTATAATTTATACCGTGGTTTTACTCTTTCCTCTTTTTTTAAATAATTATATTATAAGTTTTTTCGAGATCTTCGCGCGCGGTTTTTATAATATATATAGTACCGGTGGCCCCGAAATCTTCGTATTTAAGTCGTAATATAAGCGCTATTAAAGTAAATAAATTATTAAATTATATAACGTATTATAGGCTCGCGCTAATTTTAGATTAAAAAATTAGGTCTAGTACTACCGCTTACGTCTTTAAGAAACCGTAATCTTTTGTTTAATAATTATCGAGGTCGATAAACCTATTTTTATTACCTTTAACGTAGTATATCTAGTTAAGTATATAATTAATATTAATTAAGACCTATATTTTAAAGCCCTCGAGCGTCGATTTATTTAGAATTTTAATTATCTCTTCTATATATCCTATAAAGTATTAAATTATCTCGTCGACGGTAAGGTATATACCGTAGTTCTAGTATTATTTAAATATATAATATAGGTACTCGTTAAAAGACTCTAGTTTTTCGAATAATAACTATCGAGATACGCTAGGAGGTAGTAGTTTAGAAATATAAAAAAATTAATCGATTTACTACTACCGTCTAAGACTAATTAATTTTTAAATAACTAAATATATAATTATAACCGGATCGGTATTCTAGAAGTCTTCGATAGCCGTTTCAGTATATAGGTTTATATATATATATACTTTAATATATACTCTCAACTCTTAAATAGTAGTAGGGAGTTATAAATACGTACCGGTAGAATCAACCCTAGGATAAAATTTAGTTTATTTATTTATATAATCGCGAAGAATAATAAATATAGAATTATTAAAGAAGAGGTTAAAGATAGCGAATAATATATTAAAAAGAATATTATTAAATAATAAATTTTAGTTATAAGTAAATAGATTTATAATTTAGATAAATTCGAAGGTAAATAAAGATTAAGACTTTAAAATAAACTTCTTTAAAAGCCGTATAAATTTTGGATCTATAAAAATATAATTAATATTATTAGAAATACACGTACGAGGTATAATCAAATCGATATAAATAGTATATAAAGTAGTTTATATATAAATAGGATAAATAGATTAATTTTATTAGATATTTAAAGGATCTACGACTTCAGCCCTAAACGAATACACTACTAGTAGAAGAGATAGAGCCGCGTATTACGAATTCCTCCTAAATTAATAATTTACTATCGATATTTTCTAGGAATTAATTTAGAGTTATATTTACTTTATATTTAAAAATATCCCGATATATATTTATATAAAATATATTCTAAATAGTTAAAAACTAGGAATATATTAAGATAATATTTATAAATTTAACGAAGTAGAGTATATTCTAAATAAATATACAAGAATAAATTCCCTTTCGAATATCCTAGGATATATATATAAAAGTAGCGATCTTGGTTATTATTACTAATATTCGGATTTTAAAACGATTAATTAATATTATATATTATTACTATAAACTAATAATAATATTATATAGTAGGTTCTTTTCAAATATTATTAATATTATTAAATACTATATTAAAACTTTACTACGTAAATATATAGGAATAATATTCTTAATAATAACGTAGGTATTTATTACGATTATTTAATAAATTACTTCTATTAGATTATATATAGTTAGTATAAATACCTTAAATACGTAGGCCTAAGACTAGTAAATATAAATTCTTTTACTATATACTGAATACTATACTATTATATTATAATATAGTAGTAACGGCTTTATTCGATATTAATTAATTATCGAATAATTTATTAAGAATTTCTCTATTAAGATTTCCGTTATTTATTAATATCTTCGTTAGTAGACGAGACTAGAGTAGAATAATACTTTTTTTAGTATTTTATATAAATATAATTACTTTTACGCCGAAGCTTTCCGTAGAATAAGAGTTATTATTATAAAAATATTTATATCTCCTCCTATATACTAGTTTTTAAAGTCTTTAATATAATCCTTTTTTAGTCTTTTAATATACGGGTACTCTATTTTTATTTATTAAAATAATGTTTTTTAACGAAAGCTAGGTATTTTTATTATTTTATTAATTTACTTTTTTAGTCTTAATAAAACTTTCTTTAATTAATATTTATTTGGAGAAATCGATATTATTAACTCTTAATTACTAAACTAGCTTCGTACCTACTTTATTTATCTAATTAATAAATATATCCTATTTATCTTCTAGATCTCTAATTTCGTTAATACTATTAATTAAATATATACTAACGAAGTTCTAGAACTTATAAATTATTTAATCGATTATATTATTAAATATTATTATCACTTAGTCTCTAATAAAGCCCTAGCTCCTAAACGAATTAATCGAGTTACTTCGATAGAGTCTCCTATTTATTTATATTAATAATTTACCGACTTATCGACCTTTAAAAGATTTATTAATATTTTTATAATTTAAATATAAAAGCTCCGGAAAGGTCCAAAGATTTATTAATAAATTTAATAATATTTTCCTCCGTCTATAAATAATACCTTAATAAAGATTTATATATTAGAATTAATACCGTCGGATTCTTCAGACTTAGATAGTCGATAACTCTTTTATATATTAATTATATTTATTAAAGAAAGTACTTTTAATTAGTTACTCAACTCTAATAATACCCGTGACGACGATATAACTTTTAATTTTTAGAATATAACGTAGGAGTAGTTCTAGTAGTATTTTATAAAAGTTATTTAAATAATAATTTTATTATTATTATTATTATTATTATAGGGTCTTTAGAGTTTATAAAGTCTATTAAACCCGTTAAATACCGATAATAAAACTTCCGATTATAATAAATAAAATTCTAATAATTTTAACTATTTTAATCTATATTAAGATAAGTTTTATAACGAGGGCGATATTATTATAATTAATCGTAATATTTATTACGAAAGTATTATACTTTTCGTCGAATATATACGTGACTCTATTACGCTTAAAGGTATTACTATAGTACGGACGAATCTTTATATTTTATTAAAGAGAGTAATTTTAATTTAGTACTCTACCGAGCTCTCTAATTTTAAAAGAGTCAATCTTCGTATTAATAAAAATAATATCGAAGAATAATATATCGCTTTTATTAACTACTTTAAGGAAGTTATAAAAATAACTCTAATATATTTAATAAATAAAAAGTATATGTTATATAATACTCGTACTCGACGAGAATTTACTAGTTACGTCTAGGTAATTATTCGATATATTTAATCTATTAAGATTAATAACGTCGAAAATTAATTAATATTCGCCTATTAAAGTATAATTACTAAGTTTCGTACTTTTATAAATCTATCTAGTATAAATACAATATTATTTTTATTTATATAGACCCTAAAATTAAAGAAGGATATCTAGTTCGAGATAAATAAAAGATTTTTATACTTTTAAAACTAAAGACCCTAAGGCTAGTACTAGTAATTTTAATAATAATATAATAATAAAAGCCTTCGGTAAGATCTATTATTTTACGAAAGTAATAATCGTTAAAATTAATAATATTTCGGTTATTAACTTTCGAATTTTTATTCTTAATTCTTTTATAATAAATAATAATAATAACTCTTTAGTTATTAATAATCGTAATCTTTCTTTACTTAAATAAGTAAATTTATTAATAACTTTAATTAATAATATAAAAATTAATAAAACCCTCGTTATATACTCTAGTAAAGTTAGTAAACTACTTTACTACCTCCGCGATAGTAATTATAAATTACCGGCGTACTAAATATATTAAATTCGATATCGATATTTATAATACTAATTTAGTAACTTTAAAGTAATTAAAGATTTCGAAATTATTACTAAAATAGACTCTAGTAATAAAATAATTACTATTATAAAATTATAATATATTAGGCCTTAACTAAGGATAATAATTTAGAGTATTAATAAATTAATTATTTTAATAATTAGAATTAACTTAATTAATTAATTAATTAATTAATTTATATATCTACTCTAGTAAAACTACTTTATTAATAAAAGAGTTTCGCGAATACTTTTTTAATAGGGTTACTAGCGGCGTTTACTAGCCGTTAAAGAAACCTCGTTAATTAAAACTTTAATTTATTAATAATTTCTTTCCTCTTTTTACTAGTTAGTAGCCGATAATTATAATTATTTTAAAATATTATTTATCCTTCCCTCCGTTTCCCTTTTATTTTTATTTTAGATTTTATTTATTTATTTTATAGATCTATAAGCTACTTTATTATAAATTTATTAAATAATCGATATTTACGACCCTCCGGCCGGCGGTTTCTTCCTTTTCTTCTTTTTCTTTATAGATTTAAATATATCGCTAGGTCCTAGTAATAATTTAAATTATATTAATTATTCTTTAATAAAAAAGAATTGACCGAGTTATCCCGTTTTTATTATTTACCGCGCGGTCGTATATATATTTTAAGCCTATATTAATATCTTTTTAAAATTATATATATTTATTTATTTTATTAACTTCGTTTTATCCCTAACTAGTTCCGAGTAAAATAATAATATATATTTTACGCTTTATTTCTTTTATTTATATTAATAATTAGCGCTACGGATTATAAATATTTTTATTCGGTATAAGAATTTATTTAATCCGATTTTACTATATTTTAATTATATTATTATAAAGTTTTTAATTAAATATTTATTTTAATTACGTAATAAGTCTTTAATTAAAAAGAAAAAGATAAGACGAAAGTTAGGCTAATAGGATTTCACTACCTTAAAGAGTTACGAAATTAGTTAAGATAAAAGAGAATAGAGGTAGTAGAGATAAAATTTAAAATATTAAGATAAAGAGTAGACTACTAGCGCGTTCTAACGCGACGAAGACGTCGTAATAATAAAATAAGATTAATAATTAAACGAGAGGGTATAAAGGGGGTATAAAAGTTTTAAAAAAATTAATAATAATTATAATAAAGATTATAAAAGATATAAAATATAAGGAGGTATAATAAATAATATACCGCGGGTTATAATTAATATAGATCGCGCTAGGGATAATTCTTAATTATATATAAAAATTAATAGAAGAATATAAGCTTTAGGAGGCCTAAATAAACTCGTTAAAATAAAAGATTTAAAAATTTAGGGCGAGGAATATACCTATATTATTAATATAAAACTAGGTTAATATTACCCGTGGATATATATTTATCCTATCGAGATATATAGCCGAAATAAACTCCCCTCCCTTAATAATAATAACTAGCGCGAAAATAAAATAATTAATAATTAAAATAAATAATACTAAGGTTAAAGGATAATTTAGGAAAGTAACTAGTTTTTAATTAATTAAAATATTCCGGAACGAAGTCTATTTAATAACGGAGTCGATTATCGGAGTAAAATAAATAATAAAAAGAGACTTCGTTTTATATTATACAACGGTAAAGGTAAAGTAAGAATTAAAAAAAAAATTAAATAAATAAAAAATATTAACCCCTCGGCGAGAGTATTAAGATAAATTTATATAATAATAATATATAACGTAAAAAAGGAGGCCGTCGATATAAATAATTAAGAAATAATAATAAAAATATTAAAGAAAAATAACTATAGGCTATACCCGGGATTAAATATTATAAATATAAAATAACTAGGATTCGTCTTTAAATTAGACGAATACGGTCGTAAAAAGAAATATTTAATACTCTTTCTTAAGATCTCGGACCTAGATATAATAAATAAATTAATAACGGACGGGTTCCTAGAAAGCGAATAACTACTATTATATAAGAAGTAGGAGAGAATAAATAACCCGAGGTAGTATTTTAATTATTAAGGGTACGGTTATATAGTCTTAATTTATAAAAACTAGTTTAAATACGGGATATATATAGAACCCTATTAATTATACGAATATAATACCGAAAGCCCGAAGGAAAAGCGTTATACGATTTACTCCGGATATTATAAATTTTAGAGTAAAGCGTACCTAATTAAATAAAAGAAGATATATTAAATTTAATAAAGATTAGAGAATAAACCTAAATAATTTATAATATTACCGAGGATAATAACCCTAAACTCCTAGGTATAATTAATTAGTAATAAATTTATATTAATACTAGCTAGGGGTATAAAGAAGAGGAAAATGATAACGGATATAATTAATAAAATCTAAAACGCGGTTACTATACCTAGGAAGGTAGGGAGGCCGAGATAAAATAATAAATTAATAATAATACCTAGGTAAATAGTCCTTTAAATCCTAAATAATCTCTTAATAACGGCGTTCGACTAATTAAATAAAAACAAGTTAGAATTAATACTACTAGGTAGTTAAGAAATAGACGAGGAATTTATAAATATAATATTAATATATAATAAATTATAGTACCTAATTTAAAGTCGTATAATATAATATTAAAAAAGAGTTAAAGTTAATAATAAAATTACTCTAAAATAAATAAATTAAAGATATCGATATTATAGTTATTTAGGAGCCTAGTTAGAATTCTATTACCTAAGCGCTATATAACGATAATATTAATTATTTTTATTTAGTATATAAAGGAGGCCTAAAGGCCCGTATATACTTTTATATAAATAAAAAGATCGATATAAATAATTAAGAGTTAATCTATTATAAAGGCGACCTATACTTTATAAGAATTATATTAAATAAGCGAAGAAATAAAAAGGAATCTCGGTCGGATAATATCGGGGAGGAGGAGGTTATTAATTAAGGAATCCCTTATCATAAAGAAATATAAATTTATAATATATATAATTTATTACCGATATAGTATACCTCGATTAATAATCCGTTAATATTATTATTATTAAAGGAAGTATTAACGGAGGAAAACGAATATATTCTTTTAAAAAACTTTAATCTTTACTACCCTAACTAAAATAATATTAAGCGATATATATATTATATTATAACTAATTATCTTTTAAAAATAATAAAGTCGAGGGAAATAAAATTAGGGTTATTAAAAGCGTCTATTATATAAAAAGCCCGAGGATACGAAAATATAATCGATTTATTATTCCTTACGAGAGGAGTATACTAGGTTATAAATAACTTTATAATCTACGAAGACTTATATTATAACTCCGATTATAGGTTAATAGTAATAGAATTCGAGTAAACGTAAAAAGAAATAATATTATATATTTAATATATTTAAAAGAAAATTAAGGATAATATTATTTAAAAGGAAATATAATAAAGTATAAAATCTCTTTACTAGGCGCTAGGGAGGTTAAAACTCGAATATAAAAAAAATATCGATTAATACCTAAATAAAATAATAAAAGACTTCTAAAAAATTATTAAATTTACGATCTTATAAACTCGTTTATACTAAAAAGTTAAATCCTATTAAAACTCCCGTTATATTAATATTATATTAAAAGTAAAGGAATATATAAAAGAGTATAAGCGAAGCCGAAATACCCGGACGGAGGAGGCCCTAAATACGGTAAATAATAAAAAAATATATATAATTCGAAGAACGAATTTATTCTTTTAACGAGAGAGTATATATAAAGTTTTATTAAAGCCGATAGGAGTATAAAAGCTCGTAAAATAAAAAAATAAAAAAAAATCTATTTTAAAAAACTTCTTTAATTCTTAATTATTAAAAATAATAAAAAAGGAAAAATTAAAGACTTCGAGGGTAAAATAAAAACTTTATAAAGAATATTATTTCCCTCTCTACGGACGGTAGATTTAGGTAATATCGACGGAATAAAATATTTAAAGCCCGTTAAAATAAACTAGGAAATAACTAGGATAAAAAGATATAAGATAATATAATACCTAGTTACTAATAAAGTACTAAAAATAACTAAAATCCTAAATTAATTCCCAAAAATTATAATAAAAACGGAAGTAATAAATATTATTATTTATTTATTCTAGGTTTACTTTAAATAAGGATATTACCCGAGGTACTTTAAAGAAATTAATATAATAATTTTTAAGAAATTAAAGAAAAACGATTATTTAGAGTTAAAATTATATAGGTTTATTATATTCCTCGATACGCTTAATAAGACGCTAGAAATAATTATCTTTAAAAAATTAAATAATATAACGGAGGAATACGAACTATTATTATTATAGTAAATAAAGGTTAAACGAAAGCGTTTAATAAAAACCGCGCTAAAGATCTTTATAAATATAATATATACTATATAAAATTATAATAGGAACGGGAGGGGAAAGGTAATAAATCTATTATTATTAAATATAACGGGAGTATTCAATAACGTCTTATATAAAAGATTATTATACGATCTACGAATAAAAGGTATACTAAGCCTAATTATTAACTAGATAATAAGTTTTTTATTAGATAAAACTATATCCGTAATATTTAAAGAAAGAACGAGTACGATAAAGGAGGTAATAACGGGTATTTTATAAAAATCGCTTATTTTACCCGTACTCTTTCTATTTTTTAATATACTATTAATTAAAGAGTATATTAAGATAAACTTACCGGTATAAGTCGGAGGATTCGTAGATAATATTTATCTACTCGTTTATAACGAGAGTATAAAGAAAAATTATACGAATTTAGAATAAACCTATAATATTTATTTAAAATAAATAATTATCTATAAAGTATCGTTTACCCCCTAGAAGTACGAGCTAGTTTATATATCTCGAACGCCGAAGAAATTTAATATAGAAATAACGACAAATTTTAAGAATATAATTATCGAATATAAAACGAGTATTAAGATTTTAGGATTATACGTCGATTTAAAACTAAAATAAGAATTATATCTAGCCTAGATTAAGATTAAAGCGATTAATTAAAACCGCGTTATAAAATACCTAGTTAGTTCGATATAAAGCGCTACCTTCGCGAAATATAAAATAATATATAATATAATAATTAGATTAATATTAATATTTACGACTCCGATATAATATTAATTAAGGAGAATAACGGAGATTATAAAGAGATATATAAAAATACTAGTAATTATCTAGAATAATTATTTTAAAACGGTTTTAAAAGTATTTAAAACTACCCTAATTCTAGTATTTAAAGTTAAATTAATAATTATATTAATTAACCTCTAATTAGACCGCCTAGTAATATAATATTAAATAAATCGGGGGACCTATTTAGTTACGACTATAAAAAATATATAAATTTAGAATAAACTCTAGCGTAAAGAAGGTAAATAATAATAAATATCTTTAATATTATCGACAGAAAAAAAAGCCTAGGTACTTCGCGCTTTAAGATTTAAAGAATAATATAAAGTAGTTATAATTATAAAGAGGAGAAAAGATTAAATAAACTTAATCGAAGATATCGAAGAATATTAAAATATTAAGGTTATCGATTAAAGAATAAAAAACTAGGCCCGTTAATAATAACTAGATAAATAAAAAAGTTATAAAATAACGATTTTTATATAAATTACTAACCCGGCTTAAAAGGGAGATTTATTCGGGGATTAATTCGATTATTATAATTAATTAAAGAAAGTTAAGAGCTCTATAACGATATAATTAAAATATAATAAAATCGGATTAAATAAATTCCTATACCGAATAAAGATACTTATAGTCCGTAGTACTAGCTACTAATATAAATAGAGGAAATAAAATATAAAGTATATATTATTATTTTACTCGGAACTAGCTAAGGATAAAACGGAGTTAATAAAATAAATAAATATATATAATTTTAAGAAGATATTAATATAGACCTAAAATATATATATAACCGCGCGGTAAATAATAAAAACGGGATAACTCGGTTAATTCTTTTTTATTAAAGAATAGTTAGTATAATCTAAATTATTATTAAGACCTAGTAATATACTTAAACTTATAAAGAAAAAGAAGAAAAGGAAGAAACCGCCGGCTAGAGGGCCGTAGGTATCGATTATTTAATAAATTTATAATAAAGCGGCCTATAAACCTACGAGATAAATAAATAAAATCTAAAACTAAAATAAAAGAGAAATAAAGGAAAGAATAAATAATATTTTAAAATAATTATAATTATCGGTTATTAATTAATAAAAAAAGGAAATAAATTATTAATAAATTAAAGTTTTTAATTAACGAGATTTCTTTAACGGCTAGTAGGCGCCGCTAGTAACTTTACTAGGAGAGTATTCGCGGAACTCCCTTATTAGTAAAGTAGTTTTATTAGAGTAAATATATAAATTAATTAATTAATTAATTATAAAGTTTTTAATCTTTTTTAATTAATTATAATAATCGAACCGGTCTTTAAATAAATCTCCTTTTTTAGCCGGGTTAATAATTTATATAAAAATTATTATTTTATAACTCTTTTATTTATTTAGTAATTATTAGCGGGCCTAGTTTTTTACTCTTTAATCGATAATCTTAATATCCTAATATCTTTCGATATCTTCGATTAAATTTATTTAGTTTTTTCTCCTCTTTATAATTATAATTACTTTATATTATTCTTTAAATCCTAGTTCGCGAAGTACCTAGGTTTTTTTTTCTATTAATAATATCGGAGGTATTTATTATTATTTACCTCCTCTACGCTAGAGTTTATTTTAAATCCGTATATTTTTTATAATCGTAACTAAATAGGTCCCTCGACTAGTTTAATATCGTAATATTAGGGGGTCTAATTAAAGGTTAATTAACGCGATTATTAAATTAACCTCGAGTATTAAAACTAGAGTAATTTTAAATACTTTTAGAACCGTTTTAAAATAATTATTCTAGATAATTATTAATTTCTTTATATATCTCTTTATGGCCTCCGTTATTCTCTTTAATTAATATTATATCGGAGTCGTAAATATTAATATTAATTTAATTATTATACTATATATCGTCCTATACTTCGCGTAGGTAGCGCTTTATATCGAATTAATTAAATATTTTATAACGCGGTTTTAATTAATCGCCTTAACTTTAATCTAGGCTAGGTATAATTTTTATTTTAATTTTAAATTAATATATAGTCTTAAAATCTTAATACTTATTTTAAATTCGATAATTACGTTTTTAAAATTTATTATTATTTCTATATTAAACTTCTTTAGTATTCGAGATATATAAACTAGTTTATATTTCTAGGGAGTAAATAATACTTTATAAATAATTATTTATTTTAAATAAATATCGTAGGCCCGTTTTAAATTCGTATAATTCTTTTTTATACTCTCGCTATAAGCGAGTAAATAAATATTATTTATAAATCCTCCGACTTATATTAATAGGTTTATTTTAATATACTCCTCGATTAATAATATATTAAAGAATAAAAAGAGTATTAATAAAATAGGCGATTTTTATAAAATACCCGTTATTACCTTCTTTATTATACTCGTCCTTCTTTTAAATATTACGGATATAGTTTTATCTAATAAAAAATTTATTATTTAATTAACGATTAGGCTAGGTATATCTTTTATTCGTAAATTATATAATAGTCTTTTATATAAAATATTATTAAACGCTCCCGTTATATTTAATAATAATAGATTTATTATCTTTCCCCTTTTATTTTTACTATAATTTTATATAATATATACTATATTTATAAAGGTCTTTAGCGCGGTTTTTATTAAACATTTTTATCTAGCCTTTATTTATTATAATAATAATAATTTATACTCCTCCGCTATATTATTTAATTTTCTAAAGATAATTATTTCTAGTACTTTATTAAGTATATTAAAGAGTATAATAAACCTATATAACTTTAGTTTTAAATAGTCGCTTTTCTTCGATTTCTTAAGGATTATTATATTAATTTTTTTAAAAAACTTTAAATAATATTTTTATTTAAGGTAGGCTTAAAATAAATAAATAATAATATTTATTACTCCCGTTTTTATTATAGTTTTTAGGAATTAATTCGGGATTCTAGTTATTTCTAGCGCCTTATCGGTAACTAGATATTATATTATTTTATATATTTTTATCCTAATTATTTCCTAGTTTATTCTAACGGGCTCTAGGTATTTTATCCGTCGATATTATTTAAATCTATTATCGGTAAAGGGGGAAATAATATTTTTTATAAAGTTTTTATTTTACCCTCGAAATCTCTAGTTTTTCCTTTTTTATTATCTTTAATAACTAGGAATTAAAGGAGTTTTTTAAAATAATTATTTTTCTTCTTTTTTTATTTTACGAGTTTTTATACTCCCGCCGGCTTTAATAAAACTTTATATATATTCTTTTATTAAAAAAGTATTTTTATTCTTCGAATTATATATATTCTTTTATTATTTATTATATTTAAGGCCTCCCCCGTCTAGGTATTTTAATTTTATTTATATTTCTTTATATATTTCTTTATCTTTAATATAATATTAATATAATAGGAGTTTTAATAAAATTTGACTCTTTAGTATAAACGGGCCTATAAGATTATAAATTTAATAATTTTTTAAATACCTCCTATTATTTTATTTAAATATTAATCGATATTTTTTTTAGTTTTAAACTCTAGCTTCTTTAATCTTTAATAAAAAGATTTTATACCTTATTATATTTCCTTTTAAATAGTATTATCCTTAATTTTTTTTAGATATAATAAATATATAATATTACTCTTTCCTACGCCTACTCGAATTTTATTATTATTAATTTATAGTCGGAGTTATAATATAAATCTTCGCGGATTATAAAGTTATTTATAGCCTAGTATACTCCTTTTATAAAAAATAATAAATCGATTATACTTTTTTATCCTCGGGCTTTTTATATAATAAATAATTTTAATAATTTTAATTTTATTTCCCTCGACTTTATTATCCCTAAAAGATAATCGGTTATAATATAATATATATATTATCTAGTATTATTTTAATTAGGGTAGTAAAGATTAAAATTCTTTAAAAGAATATATTCGTTTTCCTCCGCTAACGCTTCCTTTAATAATAATAATATTAACGAATTATTAATTAAAATATACTATATTAATAATAAATTATATATATTATAAATTTATATCTCTTTATAATAGGGAATTCCTCGATTAATAACCTCCTCCTCCCCGATTTTATCCGACCGAGATTCCTTTTTATTCCTTCGCTTTTTTAATATAATCTTTATAAAATATAAATTATCTTTATAATAAACTAGTTTTTAATTATTTATATCGATTCTTTTATTTATATAAAAGTATATACGGGTCTCTAGGCCTCCCTTATATACTAAATAGAAATAATTAATATTATTATTATATAACGCCTAAATAATAGGGTTTTAACTAGGCTCTTAAATAATTAAAATATCGATATTTTTAATTTACTCGTTTTAGAGTAATTTTATTATTAACTTTAATTCTTTTTTAATATTATATTATACGACTTTAAATTAAATATTATAATTTATTACGCGTTAATATTATATTTATAAATTCCTCGTTTATTTCCTAGTTATTTAATAATATTAATTCTAGCCGGTTTTTATTTAGTTAATCGAATATTATTTTTAAAAGGTTATTTAGAACTTAGAGGACTATTTACCTAGGTATTATTATTAATCTATTATTTTATCTCGGCCTCTTTATTTTCCTAGGTATAATAATAATATTTCAAATTTTATTAATTATATTCGTTATTATTTTCCTCTTTTTTATACCTCTAGCCGGTATTAATATAAATTCATTATTAATTAATTATATTTAAAAGCTTATTGTTATTATCTTTAATAATACCGCGAACTACCTAGGTTTATTCTCTAATCTTTATTAGATTCGGTATACCTTTTTAATTTAACTAGGTACACTCTACTCTAGGATTTATAATATCTAGAGTAAATTATATAACGCTTTTCCTTCGGGCTTTCAGTACTATATTCGTATAATTAATATAATTCTATATATATTCTATATTTAGGCTAGTTTTTATAAACTAGAGCTATATAATCGTATCTCTAGTAATTAAAATATTACCTCGGGTTATTTATTCTCTCTTACCTTTTATATAATAATAGTTATTCGCTTTCTAGAAATCTATTTATTATTAATTTATTTACTATATCTAGGTCCGGGATTTTAAGAAAGAGTATTAAATACTTTTTCTTACGGCCGTATTTATCTAGTTTAAAGACGAATCTTAATTATTTATATTTACGATATCTAATCCTAGGTATAACCTATAGTTATTTTTTTATAATATCTTTATTACCGTTTCTTAATTATTTATATCGACGGCCTTTTTCCTTATATTATATATTATTATTATATAGGTCTATTTTAATACTCTCGCCGAGGAGTTAATACTTTTTATTTATTTAATTATTTTCTCTAGATTTTACTTTATCTTTATTATTATATAGTATAAAACGAAGTCTCCTCTCGTTATTTATTTTACCCCGACGATCGACTCCGCTACTAAATAGACTCCGTTCTAGAATATTTTAATTAATTAAGAGTTAATTACTTTCCTAAATTATCCTTTAGCCTTAATATTATTTATCCTAATTATTAATTATTTCGCCTTCGCGTTAATTACTATTATAGAGGGAGCGGGGTTTATTTCGATTATATATCTCGATAAAATAAATATATTTCTACGGGTAATATTAATTTAGTTTTATATTAATAACGTAGGTATACTCCTCGCCTTAAATTTTTGAATTTTTTATTTTAACGACTTTATTTAAACTAGTTAAAGTATATATTCTTCTATTAATTCTTATATATAATTAAGAATTATTCCTAATATAATTTATATTAGTTATAGTTTATAGTATATTATCTATTATACCTCTTTATACTCTATAACTTTTATAGTCTTTATTATAACTATTATTAATTCTTTCAATATTTTTATACTTTCTTTATACTCTCCCGTTCGATTACCCGTCCCCTTTATTTATTACGATATCTTTATTATATTAAAATACGTTAATAGCCCGGGTCTACCCTCTACCCTAGTACTTTAAATCTTATTTTTATTATTCTTATTTCTTTTTATCTTAACTAATTTCGTACCCCTAGTAGAATTTTCCTCGTCGTATACTAGTAATTATTCAATTAATACCTCCGTCGTTATTTATTTTAAATAGTTATCGCCGCCTTTTAAAATTAACTTTACTAAAGTAAAATATATTAATACGAGTTTTACTACGTTAATAAATACCCTATTAATTAAAACTACGGAGATAATCTTTACTACGATAATAATTTATAATATAATAAATAACTCGGTAGCTTCGTCGAAATTAAAATATATTATTATAATTATAAAGTATCTTTTTAGTTAAAGATTAAATTTTATAAATATTTACGGGAATTTTTTTTACTAAAGTCTTTCGGTAAAATTATAAATTTAAATAAAATTACGAAGTCTTCGATTAATAGGCTCGATAAGTCTTTTATTAATATAATTATAAAGTCCCTTATTAATAAAATTAATAAATCTATAAACTCTAACGTATCTTTCGAAGTTAATATTATAATTATTAAAATTATGAAATCCGACTATTTAAACCCCGTTATATTTAGTTTAGACTTCGCGTTTTAAGGTTAAAACTATATTTATATATTTATTAAACTTACTTTTACTATTAAAGAAGAGGAGGAAAACGAAGGCTATATTAATACTAGATATAAAATTATATTAACTAATAAACCTTAGATTTTATCTCAACTCCCTAATATTTAGATTAAGAAAATATCTTTATTACTCTATATTAAAAGTATCGGCTTTATTATATATAAAATTAATAAATATATTATTATCCTTATCTACGTATTTATTACGAATATTATATAGTATTAGGATTACCCGGTAAAGGGGTAAAATAAATACTATTAATAAAAAACTACTCACCGCGATAACCGAGTAAATAGGGTAAATATATTACTATTTATTATATTTACCGAGTAAATAGAGTAAGTATATAGTTCTTAATATAATTTCCTTTTATTATATAAATAATATATTTTCTAGTAGATAAAAGCTTCGTATTTAATTTTCTTTAAAACTTTTAATTATAAATTCTAAATATAAACGTTTATTAAATTATTAATTAAATTTATTAAATTTATCTAGCTATATTTAATTACTAATACGAAGATTATTATTTATTAATCTTTAATACTTCTTTTTAAAAGAACTAACCTAGGTTCTATTAATATTATATTAAAATATTAAACGGAGAGCCTTAATACTTTAAATACTTTTAAAATATATATTTTAGGATTAATAAAGTATTAAGGCTCTCCGTTCGATATCTTAATATAATATTAATAGGACCTAGGTTAGTTCTCTTAAAGAGGAGTATTAAAGATTAATAAATAATTAATTTTATATAAATAGTTAAATATAACTAAATAAATTTAATAAATTTAATTAATAGTTTAATAAACGTCTATATTTAGAATTTATAATTAAAAGTTTTAAGGGAAGTTAAGTACGAAGTTCCTATCTATTAAGAAAATATACTATTTATATAATAAAAGGAAATCGTGCTAAGAGAAGTATATTCTATATATTTATTCCTACAAGTATAGCGAGTATAACTTATACTCGCAATATTTATTATTATAAATAAGGTAAATATCCTACGTAGTATTATTAGTCCGTATATATTCTATTATAATAGTAGATTATAATATTATTTCTTTCTTTATTAAGTTTTCTTCTCGAAAATATTCTACTCTTTTATTATATTACCCCGTCGAGTTAACCTTTATAATTTAATAACTCGTTATAAAGAATTATTAAATAACTCGGGAGATATTAGTTTTATAATATATCTTTATTAATATTACGCGAAGGATTCGAAGAGCTACCTAGTTAAAAAGTTATTTAAAAAATATACGAAGTATATCCGTCTAGAGCGAGATTACGATCTTATTATCTTATTATTAATATTATAAAGAACTCGGAATAAACGTTTAAAGATAAGGAAAGAAATTTATAAGACTTATTTAAAGCTAGCCGAATAATATATAAAAATAAATTATTTTAAATAATAACTAGAATTTCTTAAGGATAAGGAAGAAGAGTTAATAATAATAAAATAAATAAAAATTACGGAGTTAAAGGAGGAGGAGAGGATAGTATTTATTATTATTAACTCGGAGAATCTTTTCTTTAATATTTCCTCCGAATAATTTTAACTACCCGCCGACTTCGATTAATTAAGTATTATTTATTCTCCCTTCGATTTTAATAGAATTTCTTAAGAAATTACTAGTAGTTTATAAGGTTTATATTTAATTTTTATATATTCTCTAAATTATTATACTCTTTCTATTTAATAAGGTATTTCTAATTTTTATAATTAAATTCTAGGATTCTTTTAACCTCGAATTCCGTTTCTTTTTTAATATAAAAATAAAAAATATTTTATAAAAGTATTAAAGAGTCTACTAACTCTAGTAAAAAAATATAAAATATTAAATATATTTTAACGTCGGCTAGAAGATTTAGTTTATAATTAATTAATCCTTTATTTTTCTTAATCGAAAGTAGTCCGATTTTAATATAGTTTAGTTTCTTATTTAGTTTCTTACTCTTTATATTTTTTATTAGAAGGTATACTTTATCCCCCTCCTTTAATTAAGATTTTTTTTTTTCGATATTTATCGACTCTCGCTTTAGTCTAAATATTTATTAATTCAATTTAGGCCTATATTTCTTTATATAACGTCTTAATATTAATTATATAAATTAATACCCTTTATATACTCGGTCCTTATCTAGGTTTAAGAAATATATTAATATATTTATTATAGTTCGTAAAGAACGGTGTAAGTTTCGTTATATTAAATTATATATTATTAAATATTAATTAAACTATAGGTAAAAGCCTTACCTAATTATTTTATTTTTTATTAACGTAGTACTATAAATATATTTTTATTATTTAATTTATTCGTTCCGTCTATTTATCGGTCTATAGATAATATATAATTAATATCCGTAATTTGATTCTAATAGTACTAACTAGTATTTTCTAATAGTTAGAGGTAAACTATTTATCTCGATTAAAAATAATCGATTTAGGAATATTATAATCCCGGATTAATTAATTAAATAGTATAAAGATAACTTATTCCGCTTTATAAACCTCCTTGATTAATATTATTATAATATATTTACTAAGTTTATTATATATTATTATTATAGAATCGAAGGCCTCTACCGTAATAGGGTCTTTCGATTTTAGTAATTTAATAACGAGGTTTATAATAATATCGTCCTAAGGTATTTCTAGTACTAGGGCGAACTAGATCTATCTATATTTAATATACCTCGCAGATTTATTCTACTAGTATTCGATATATTTCTTAATCTATTTTTCGATATATAGCCGAAGTCTTAGCGCGTCGTATTCTTTATAAATTAATTTTATAATTTTAATAACTTTAGGGTATCCTTAAACTAGGGTATTATAATAATCGCGGATAATTTCTTTAAGATATCTCTTAAGAAGATAAGTTTTTTTATTATATTTTAATAATTTAGTTTATAATTATTAACTTCTTAATATTTATTAAGGTATCGTTTTCGTAATTCTTTTAAATATAATTAATAATTCCGGAAATAAAGATATATAGTATCGCTACTAGTTATTATACTAGGACTAGCGATTTATTTTATTCTTGAATAAAGATTAATTATATTATTATATTCTTTCCCTCTATATAGTCCTCTCGTTTATTAAATATATCGGCGCGATCGGTTTCTCTTCCTAGGGTATAGAAGATCTTAAATTTATATTATTCTAATAATTTTAATTATTTAACCTACCTCCGATTTAACTATTTAATAGTAGTAAAGTTAAGAAGGTTTTTATAGTTTATAAAGATAATAAAATTTAAATAGTTTTTTATATATACTCTTTATTATTTTAATATTATTACTACTACTAGTAATTCTTTATTATAAATATTATAGTTCTATTCTACTAATAATATCTTTCGTAAAAAGTATATAATAGGGTATTATTTATTCTCTCTTTATTAAAGGATATAAGCTTTTATTACAAAGTCTAAAGTATCGATTTTAATTCGAGCTAATTTATTATTTTAAAAGGAATATAATACCGGTAGTTTCTTATAAGTCTCTTTAAGTATTTTAAAAGATTATTATTATTCTTTTTTTAATTAGAAAGTAATATCTTTTTTTATAATATTTATTAATAATAAAGCCTTTTTAGAGTAATCTTTAATAAATCTTTTATTAAAGTTCGCGAATCTTAAGAAACTCTATACCGTTTTAATATTATATAATATAGATTATTTTTTAATACTCTTAATTTTTTTAAAGTTTATATAAATACCTTTAATATTAATTATAAATTTAAGGAATTCGATTAATTCTTTTTAAAATTTATATTTCTTTAATATAAAGAGAAGTCTAGTTAATAATAAATAAATTAAAACGTTTTATATATATTAAATATATTCTTCTTTATTAGTAGAGTAGATTAAAATATTATCGAGGTATATAATTACCGTTATATCTAAATATACTCGTATAATATTATTAATTAATATTTAGTAGGTTATTAATATATTAATAAATCCGAAGAGTATTATTAAATATTCTTAATAATCGTATTTAATTTTAAAGGTAGTTTTTTATTCCTCGCCTTTTTTTATTCGAATTAAGTTATACGCGCCTCGAAGATCTAATTATATAAAGATTTTTATTATTATAAACTAATCTTATAACTCGCTAATATTTAATAAAGAGTATCGATTCTTTATCGTAATATTATTTAATTTTCGGTAATTTATATATAGTTATAAACTTCTATCCTTTTTTATTATAAAAAGAATTAAATAATTTACTAGCGATTTAGATTTTTGAATAAATTCTTTTTTAAGATTTTTATTAATATACCCGCGAAATACTCCGAGTTTTTTTTTAATAAAGTATGAATAAGACTAAATATCGATTATTTATTCAATTCGAGTTCGATTTTATAATACTATAATTAATATTTAAATAATACTTTTATAATTATCTTTTCCTAAAAAAGATACTTTTATTATTAATACTCTTTAGGGATATTAGGAGGTTTATTTTTATTTTTAATAACTTTAATTTATTCGCTTTATTAATTTCTTTAGTTAATATATATCGAATCGGATCCTTATATAAAGTTATTTTCATTCGAAGATAAAGTATTATAGACTTCGACCGGGCTACGGTTTAACTTCTTATTTATAATTATCCTTTATAGGTATATAGGTATTATATTAATAATATTTTTAATATACGAAAATATAAGTATTTCTTTCTTTTAATCGATTATTAAATTATATTTCTTTAATTAAAATATTCCTAAAATAATATAATAAACAGTTATTTCTATTATAACGAAGTTAATTTCCTTATAGTAGTATTAAATAATAATTAGTAACGGGAATATTTCTTTAATTAAAATATTCTTAAAATAATATAATAAATAGTTATTTCTATTATAACGAAGGTAATTTCCTTATAATAGTATTAAATAATAATTAGTAACGGGAATATTTCTTTATTTACTCTTTTTATTAATAATTTCGACCCGTCGATTAATTAAAGTTTATATTATTTCTTTTTTTTTTAAATTAATAGGTTAATTATTTAAAATATTATTCGAGATATAAAATTACTAGTTACTCCTAAATCTATTATTATAACGATTTTATATCCGTTGATTTCTACTAGTATTCGTATATATATATTATATTAATTTAAATATAAATATTATTTTAGGGTTAATATATTAATTTCTTTATATTTCTCTTTAATATAAGGAACTAGTTTTTTCTCGACGAAGATAAAAATCCGTAATACTCTTTAGACTTAAAGTATCTTTTATATTCTTTAATTAAATAATAATATTATTTACTTTAATTATAACTCTTTAATTCTTTATTATAATTTATTTAATTCCGTAATTATAGTTATTATTCTTTATTATAACCTAGGAAGATTTAGTTTTCCCTTTTCTTAATTAAATATTATAAATAATTATCTCTAACGTAGTTTTTCTACTAATTATAATTATATTTTAATTTTATAATATTCTTTCGCTCTCCTAAACTATTATAATAGTATTTATAATATTCGTTTAAATATATTAATTAGTATATCTCCCCGTATCGTAAATAATATTTATTATAGATATAATTAATTTTAAAGAATTAATTTTTCTCTTTTTTCTTTTTTTCGGGTTTCTCTTTTAATTATATTTCGAATTAGTATAGATAAGAGTAGAGATCGAGATATAATCTCTACTCTAATCTAGTATAGAGATTTATTAATATAGGGCCTAGAGTAGGGTAAAGTAGAGTAGAGTTTTATTAAAGAATCTCTACTATATTAAAACGAATTTCTAATAAAGGTCTTAATATAGAGATATCCTCTTTCCTTATAAAGATATTTTCTAATTCCTTAGATAAATACCCCCCCTATATCCGGTTAATACCCGTAGTTACCGTAGTATTTAGTATATCTACCGTAGGCTAGTAGTAAATATCGCGACTATTACGTCGCTACTTTTTATATTTAAAATAAATACTTCTCTAATTTAATTTACTCTACTATAATAATAATTATAGATTTATTACTATTATAGAATAGTTTATTAAATAACTCCCTCCGCCTCTTTATTAAGACTATATAAAAATATACGAAGAAGTAGAGCTATATAATCGTTTAACGAAAGTCGAAAATAAATAAAAAAGAGGTAAAACGTAAAGCCTAGTTAATATATAATAAAGATAGAAAAAAAGCTCCTCCTAGAGGTAAAAAACGTATATATATAACCTCTCGTTATACCGGTTATTCGTTTCTCTACGCCGCTACGAAGGATTCCCTAGATAACTAGTACCTAGAAATATTAAATAATTTTTATAATTATAACCTAACTCTCCTAATCTTATACTCTTTTTATCGAGTTACGGCGATAATAATAGCGGTTAAATAGACTATTAAAGAATAGACGAAGATATATATTATACCGGCGTAGATTATTAACGGGCTCGAAATTAAAGTAGGTTATTTATTTAATCTAACGTTTCTAATAAAAGATATTTATAACGCGAAGTTTAAAATAAAGCGAAAGGCCTTAGGAAACCTTACTCCTATATAAATATTAATAGAAGATTTATATACGGGCGATTAATAGGTTAGGTATTTTAAGGACCGTTAAAATCGAGTATTTTATCTCTTCTTTTTACAGACGTTATATTATACTATTCTAAAGTAGAATTAAAAAGTCGTTATTATAAATTATACCTATAAATCGAATAAATATAAACTTCCTCTATTTATTATTACCGGGACGACTATTTTAAATATATTATTCTGTATCACTTTCTACTTCCTAGTATAGGAAGAGATTAAGGATTATATTTAGGCCCTCTAGTAATACCGCGATATAATTCTAAAACTCGATATTCTAGATCCGCTCGTTAATATCACCGATCGTAAAAAGGCTTTAATAGTAGTTTATTTTTATATCTTCCTAAAAGTCTTTAATTTACTATATATTTAATATATTAATAAAGACGTAATTATTAATTATAAAAGTAAATTTAAAACGAAAAAGGATTAGGAAAAGTTCTATAACGGCTAGTTTACTATTATTTATATTTATATAAAGGAGGATTTCGAAAATAAATAATAATAACTATATAAAGATTATCTCTTTAAAGACGCCTCTATTTACTAGTATCTAATAAAGATATAGATTAACCCTTATAAAAAGAAGTTTATTAAAGTCTTTATTAATTAAATTCTCTATTTCTAGAATAGTATTAATTCTAAAAATAAGAATAATTATTAGGGCTTGAAGAGAGAGTTAAAATTTTCGATAAATAAAACGCGTTATTATTTTATTATAAATATACCGGCTAATTTGTATAGGGGACTTTAAAATAGTAGTTAATAAAATTAACGACCTCCTAGTTTATTAATTTAGAATATATATTAGTAAATTAGAAATAAATAAAATATACCTTCTTTATAAATATCGGGTTCCTCCGTTTAAGGATATAAAAACTTTAGTAATACTATTTATATTTAAAAAGATAGTCGCGTAGCTAGTTAAAATAAATAATAATCTCGAGGTTTATACCGATATATATACTAGATATTCTAGACTATTATATATTTATAAAGTAAAGGTAAAGATAGAAAATAATACTAATATTCTTAAAATCGAAGATATTTATTCTTACTAGCGATATATTAAACTAACTTCTTCGTTAATATAAAAGTTAATTACTAAAATAGAGGATAGCTAGAATATCCCCTCTTTAATAAAGATATAAAAACTAGTAATTATATACTTTAAAGATAGATTTATTAACCTACGAGAACTTCCGACGAGAGTTAAATTTATAGTTAAATAAACTACTCAACGACGACCTTTTTATTTCGAAAAGATAGATAAATACTTTTTATAATATAGTATTTTATCCTCCCGAACCTCTATTTTAAAATCGCTTATATTTATACCCCGAGTAAATAGAGGAGTTATATTAAGAGGGGGAGTTATATTAAAAGGGGGAGTTATATTAAAAAGAGAAATTATATTAAAAGAAGAAGTTATATTAAAAGAGGGAGTTATACTAAAAGGGGGAGTTATATCGAGACGGAGTTAAAAAATTATAACGAGTTAAGTCGAGTATAAAGAAACCGACCTTATTATTAATACCTACTTTATAATAATTAATTTAAATTTAAGAGTTTGATATAGAAGGTTTCTCTCTTAATTAATATATTAACTAGAGACTAGGCTAGTTATCTTTATTATATCGGCGCTAACTCTAACTCTAGCTCTAGTTTTAACTTTAACTCTAGTTAAAATAATAATATTACTAGGTCTTTAAGGCCGTAAATATAATATATTAATATCGAGGATAAATTTTAATAAGTTAGTTTAGTAGTTAAATTAATTTAACGATGTTAAAATAGTTTTTTTTTTAAAAAAAACGTCGGATTTAAATAATTTAAGATTTTTCTATTATAGGCGCGTTTTTCGGCGAGGATAAAGGCGAAAATAACAAAAACCCTATTTATATTTACTCTATAGCGATTCTATTATTAAATACTAACTATACTACCTAGTTATATACTATATTTGAAGGTCTACTTATTTAGAATTTAAATATATATAATATCGTCGTCGCTAACGGTATTAGGGATAAAGTAATAGTTTTATTACTATATACCCACGTCGCCCGAATAATACGCGGCCGTAGTATTATGGTAACTATAGGCACTAACTAGATATAGAGGGGGTATTTATTCAAGGAATTAAAAAGTATCTTTATAAAGAAAGAGAGTATCTCTATATTAGGACCCTCTAGTAATTATTATAATAACTCTATAAATATATATATTTATAGCTACTACTACTACTACCTCTATAGATATACGTATTTATAACTACTACTACCTTTATAAATATACGGACTTACAGTTACTACTACCTCTATAGATACGTGTATTTATAACTATTACTACCTCTATAAATACGCGTATTTATAGCTACTACTACTACTACTTTTATAGATATATATATTTATAGCTACTACTATTACTATCTCTATAAATATATATATTTATAACTACTACTACCTTTATAAATACGCGGACTTATAACTACTACTACTTTTATAAATACGTGTATTATAGTTACTACTACTTTTATAAATATATATATTTATAACTACTACTATTACTACCCCTATAGATATATATATTTATAACTACTACTACCTCTATAGATATATATATTTATAACTACTACTACCCCTATAGATATATATATTTATAGAATAAATACTCGGACCTAATAATTATTTAAATTAATATTAAAATTAAGACTATTATTAGTTTAAAATTAAATATAACCGAAGGTTTTATTAAAGACGTAGTTTAATTCGTTTATTTTAAAATTAAGAGGACGCTTAAATAATAGTTTAATTTAAAATTCAAAATTAACTCTTTTTAAATATTTACTAATACGTTTTAATATTAGCGTTTTCTCTTAAATTTAATATTTTATTTTAAAGAATATTTCGATTCAAAATCGGTTAAAAGATAAAGAGTAGAGAATAATAATAAATATTAATTATAACAATTATTATAATAATCGTCTCTCTATAATATAATCTATAATATATCTTATTATTAATTTATAATAGGGGTAGTAGTAGCTATAAGTATATATATCTATAGAAGTAATAGTAGCTATGAGTATATATATTTATAAAAGTTGTAATAGTTATAGATACGTATATTTATAGGGGTAGTAGTAGCTATAAATATATATATTTATAAAAGTAGTAGTAGTAGTAGTAGTAGTTATAAATATATATATCTATAAAAGTAATAGTAGCCATGAGTATATATATCTATAGAGGTAGTAGTAGTAGTAGTTATAAATACATATATCTATAAGGGTAATAGTAGCTATGAGTACGTATATTTATAAAAATAATAGTAGTTGTAATACGTCCCTAAGGTTATTATCTTAGTATAGTAGAGATTCCTCGGTAAATCCCTACCCTACCCTACCCTAATTTAGGGTAGGGATCGAACCGCGATTTTTACTCTATACCTTACCCTATTTTATTTTACTTTAATATTCTCTCTAAAGATCCCTACGCTAATCCGAAGTATATATATAGTATATTAAATTAAGTATAAATATTATATATTTTAAAAACTTATTCGCGTTTAATAAAAAGCTACGCGAACGACCTATATTAAATAAAAATTATTAAATTAATTAATACTAATATTAAAAGACGATTTAAATAAATAGATTTAATAATTTTTATTCTAGTTACGTTATTAAAATTCTTCTTTATTATAGAAGTAGACTCTAATTTTAACGCGGTTATTATATTTTCTTTTATTCGTAATACCTTTAGTTTATTCTTCTACGTTAATAAATTTATTAATTTAGAGTATTTTTATATTCCTTAACTTCTTATAAAGGAAGTATTAGATATAGTTTACGATACTAGTTACCTAGGTTTTAATAAATACTTCGAGATAATATCTAAATCCTAGTATATTTATAGGTTTATAAAATAACTTTATATTTATATTAGATACTACCCTAACTACCTAGTATTATAGACTCGTCGATATTATTTATAGAATATTATATAATTAATTAAAAGCCTATTTATCTCGTTCTATATATTTATACTCGACTAAATCCTAGTTATATTTATAATTACGAAAGACTTCGATTATACTATAATTATTATTTATAAATTTATTAAATATATTATATATATACTAGGTAAATCTACCTAGAATACTAGTAATTAAATTATTATATTATTAAACTACTTTAATATCGGCGATTTAAATATATTTAAAATATTATTATTAAATAAAGACCCTAAATTCCTTAACGATTTATAGAAAACTATATTTAAATATTTTAAAATTAGTTTATTATACTCTACGGCCTACTACTCTTAAATAAATAAAAGTAGTAAATATATTAACTAAACTACTAAAATAACGCTACGGTTTTATATATATATACTCTACGACTTAATACTCTAGCCTACGGTACTACCTCGAATTTAGAGTTTATTAAATAATTTACACTCTACGATAATATCGAAAATATTAAATAAAGTCTTTTACGGCTTTATTTTAAACCGATTTTTTAATTTACTAAGTTTAGGTATACTACTACTATAATAAATTTATATTCGTATAAAAATAACCGATATTATTAGTTTTATATAGATAAGTTAGAAATATTACTATAATCGTAGTTACTAGTTAATATATTACAAAAAGAGTAAAAAGACTTTATTATATTTATATAAAGATTACTTTATCCCGTAGGTTATTATAACTACGAAGGTCTATAAATTAAATTAATAATATATCGGGTCTTTTAAGATCTTAAAGCGAATAAATAAATAAATTTATTATTTAAAGATACTAAATTACTAAAGAGTTTACTTAATACTCTCGGTAATATAATTAAAGTTTTAATTTATTATATTAAACTCTTTTAACTATCTTTTATTAAAGTAATTTAATACGGTTTATATTAATAATAATATTAATAAATATAAATCCTAGGTCGTTAAGCGCCTATTTAATAAAAGAGTTCTTCGCCGCGGTAAAGAAATATTAATAAAGTATTTAATATAATAAATAAATTATAACTTTAAATTTAATTAATAATATAATATTAAGTACTTTAATAATATTTAGGAACTTATCGATAACTATAAAAATAAAATATCGACGATAAGATCTTCGATATCGTTAATATTTATAATACCTCGCCGAATTCTTTAGTAAATATCTACTACGTTAATACCTACTAAAAGAGAATCGAAGATATTAATTATAATTATTCCTAGGCGTAATTAAAAATCAGGTATTAATCTAGTATATTAAGTTATTATAGAAATAATACTATTATTATAATTATTATAATAAGTTTTAGTATTTAAATTCCTAATTTTATTATAAAATTAATAAGAACGTTATAGACTTTCTTTTATCTATAATATAATATTATAGTTTTTTAATAAACTACTTTTATTAGATTATATATAACTAGTATAAATATCTTAAATATATAAATTTAAAACTAGTAAATATAAACTCTTTTACTATATATTAAATATTATATTACTATATTATAATATTAGGCTAAATATTTACTATATCTTTAAATTTATTTATAAAAATGTAAATAATTTAGTAGTAAACGTATTTACTAGTATTTAGAACTAGAGTATTATTTCTAGGTTTATATTAAGAGTTAAAGAAACTAATATCTTCTACTTTTAATTTATTACTCTTATTATTAATATTAGAGCTAGTTTAAAACTTGGATATCTCTCGTATTAACGAGTAAAATAAAGTAATTTTCTATTATTACTACTATTATATTTAGTTCTATTAAATTTATATCTAGTATAAATATTCTAAAAGATCTCCTATTATATTATTAAGAGTAGTTATATCTATTTTAGAGTATTCTAGTATTATTAAAAGATTTTTCTAGGAGTAAATACTAGCGCCGATAACTAGTTTATTTAAATTATTTAATATATTAGTAATAAAATCTACTAGTCTAGTAAAAGAGTTAGAAGTAAAATTTAGGCGTAGTAAGAGAGTTTAAATAAAGAAGATATTTATTTAAAATCTAAAGAGAAGCTATAAATAAACTAGTATATATATAGAAATATCTTAATATATAAAGTAATCGATATATATTATTATTATTATTTATTAAAATATATTTACTTTAATAGTAAAATATTAATAATATAAAAGATATTAATTATATATAGAGGATTTAGCCCTAATATACTAGAATCTAGTTAAAATACTAATTTTAATATAAAAGTATTAAGATTTAGTTTAATAATACTATATTTAAATCTACCTCGTAATATATAATAATTAGACTAATTACTTAAAATCTTATAAAAAGTCGAGGAAAAAGTCGAAAAGTAAAGATTAAAAGAAGAGAAAATCTAGTTAAAATAATTAAAAATGAAATTTTCTAGGGTATTATTATATAAATAAATTATCGGCGTCGTATATACGAAATTAAAAATATATATACTATTTAACTAATTATATATAAAAAATATTAGAGATAATTAATTAGATTAAAAATTATATCGTTATTAATTCGGAAAAAGAAAATTCTTTAAAGAAGTCTTCATATTAAAGAAAGAATAAAAAGTATTTATTTCGCGGAGTATAATAATAAAAGGAATAATTTAATTTAATTCCAAGAATATTAAATTTAAAGAATATAAAATAAAGTTTTATATAAATTATAGAACGGAAATAAATATTATAAACGAATATTTCGCGAAATAATATAATTTATAACGTCTCGAAAGTGTACCGCTCTCGAATCTTTAATAAATAAATAAATACTTAGTTTTTTACTATTAGTAATATATATTATTATTAAGGCTCTCCGTTCAATACTTTAATATAACGTCGATAAGACTTAGGTTAGTACTCGTAGAGAGGAGTATTAAGAATTAAAGGATAATAGGCTTCGTATTAATATAAGATAAAACTAGATAAATTTAATAAATTTAATAAATAGTTTAATAAACGCTTATATTTAGAATCTATAATTAAAAGTTTTAAAGGAATTTAAATACGAAGCTCCTATCTATTAAGAAAATACGTAGTCTATATAAAAAAACGAAACTACGCTATTTATTTATTTACTCGTTTATTCTAATATCGAGTAAATAAACGGTTAAGCGCTTACCTACTTGTTAGTCTATATATTACATCGAGTAGTAAATAGTCCTTTAATATACTAAATATACTAAACCTATTAAGGTTTTTAGCGAACCTTAATCGTAATATTATCTCTCTCTTTTAATCTTCTTTATTCTTAAAGATAATTTTATATCTTCTCGTTAAATAAAATAACGTAATAAACTATAAGAATAAGTTATTTCTAAAGGTTTTATAACTATAATTATATATATATATTACGCGATATATTAAACCGAATATCGATTATCCTCGTTATCGTCGAAGTACGGGGAGTATATTAAAACTAGGAAAAAATACGAGCCCTTAAAGTTTATTATTAATTTCTTAGGAATTAATAAAGCTCTAGAGCGCTTAGAACGTAAAGAAGAAAAAATTAAGATTATATAGGAAGCGGCGAACGAAGTCGTTAACTAAAAGAATACGAAGTTAAAGAGATTTTATTAATAAAAGAAATTCCTAAAGGAGCGTAAATAGAAGATATTTAATAAAGATTTTATAGATATAAAAGAGTTAGAGCGCCTAGAAGAATTAGAAAAGTTCGGTAAAATAAAGCGCGCGGCGGCTTTAGCTCTATACCTTAATAACTTTATATTCTTAAAATCCTTTTCGTTAGGGACTCTCGATTAACTTTTTTATATCGTTATCCCCGGAACTTTTTTAAAAGTTCTCGATAGTTAATTAGATTTATTAATAATTCTTAAATATCTTCCGACCCGTTATAACCCTTCTACTTAACGAGATAGTTTTAATCTTTTTTATCTAGAATCTCTTTTACCTCGAACTCCGTTTCTTTTTTAATCTAGAAATAAAAAATATCCTATTAGGATATATTAAAATCTATTAACTTTAATCGAGAGACGTAGAATATTAAATATACTTTAGTATCGGCTAGAAGATTTAGTTTATAATTAACTAATCCTTTACTCTTCTTAATCGAAAATAATCCGATTTTAATATAATCTAGTTTCTTATTTAGTTTTTTATTCTTTATATTTTTTATTAAGAGATATATCTTATCCCCCTCCTTTAACTAAGGATACTCTTTTCGATATTTATCTATTATTAAATATATTCGAGTATTCGTTAATTCGATCTAGGCTTATATATCGTTATATAATATCTTTATATAAACTATATAAACTAGCGCCCTATACGCGTTAGGTCCCTATTTTAAGCTTAGAAATATATTAATATATTTACTATAGTTTACGAAGAATAATATAAGTTTCGTTATATTAAACTATATATTATTAAACGCTAGTTAAACTATAGGTAGAAGTCTTATTTAATTATTCTATTTCTTATTTATATAATATCGTAAATATATTTTTATTATTTAATTTATCCGCTTTATCTACCTATCCGTCTATAGGTAATATATAGTTAATATTTATAACTTAGTTCCGATAGTATTAATTAATATCTTCTAATAATTAAAGTTAAATTATTTATCTCGGTTAAAAGTAATCGACCTAGGTATTTTATAATCTTTAATAAATCGATTTAATAATATAAAGGCGATTTATTCGGCCTTATAAATTTCCTTAATTAATATTATTATTACGTATTTACTAAATTTATTATAGATTATTATTATAGAGTTAAAGATTTCCGATATAATAGGGTCCTTTGATTTTAGTAATTTAATAACGAAATCTATTATAATATCGTCCTATAGTATTTCCGGTATTAAGGCGAATTAGATTTAACTATATTTAATATACTTTATAAACTTATTCTACTAGTACTCGATATATTCTTTAATATATTTCTCGATATATAATTTTAATCCCGGCGTATCGTATTTTTATAAATAAATTTTATAGTCTTAATAACTCTAGGGTATCCTTAAACCGGATTATTATAATAATCGCGAATAATTTCTTTAAGATATCCTTTAGGAAGATAAGTTTTTTTATTATATTTTAATAGTTTAACCTATAATTACTAATTTCTTAATATAGTAGTTAAGGTATCGTTTTCGTATTCCTTCTAAATATTATTAATAATTCTGAGAATAAAGATATATAACGTCGCTATTAGTTATCGTACTAGTACTAGCGATCTATCTTATTACTAAATAAGAACTAGTTATATTATTATATTTTTTTCCTCTATATAGTCCTCTCGCTTATTAAATATATCGGCGCGACTATTATTCTTTTTTAGGGTATAGAAGATCTTAAATTTATATTACCCTAATAGTTTTAACTATCTAATTTATCTTCGGTTTAATTATTTTATCGTCGTAAAATTAAGAAGATTCTTATAGTTTATAAAAATAATAAGGTCCGAGTAACTTTCTATATATACCCGCTATTATTCTAATACGGATACTACTACTAGTAATTCTTTATCGTAGATATTATAGTTCTACTCTACTAATAATATTTTCCTAGAATAATATATAATAGGGTATTATTTATTTTCTCTCTATTAGAGTATATAAATATTTATTACTAGATCCGAAGCGTCGGTTTCGATTCGAGCTAGTTCGTTATTTTAAAAGGAATATAGTACCGGCGGTTTCTTATAGGCCTCCTTAAACGCCTCGAAAAATTATTATTATTCTTTCCTTTATTAAAAAGCGATATCCTTCTTTATAATATCCGTTAATAGTAAGGTTTTTTTAAAATAATCTTTAATAAACCTTCTATTAAAGTTCGTAAATCCTAAGAAACTTTATACCGTCTTAATATTATATAATATAAATTATTCCTTAATACTCCTAATCTTTTTAAGGCTTATATAAATACCTTTAATATTAATTATAAACTAAGGAATTTAATTAATTCTTTATGAAATTTATATTTTTCTAGTTTAAGGAGAAGTCTAGCTAGTAATAAATAAATTAGGATATCCTATATATATTAAATATATTCTTCTTTATTAATAGAGTAAATTAATATATTATCGAGGTATATAATTACTATTATATCTAGGTATACTTATATAATATTATTAATTAATATTTAATAGGTTACTAGTGCGTTAATAAATCCGAAGGGTATTATTAAATATTCGTAATAACTATATTTAATTCTAAAGGTAATCTTCTACTCCTCGTCTTCTTTTATTCGAATTAGATTATACGCGCCTCGAAGATCTAGTTATATAAAGATTTTTATTATTATAAACCGATTTTATAACTCGTTAATATTTAATAAAGAGTATTAATTCTTTATTATAATATCGTTTAATTTTCGATAATTTATATAAAGTTATAGACTTCTATTCTTCTTTATTATAAAGAGGATTAGATAACCTATTAATAATTTAGATTCTCGAATAATTATTTTTTTAAAATTCTCGTCGATATACCCGCGAAATACTCCGAGTTCTTTTTCTAATAAAGTATAAATAGGTCTAAATATCGGTATTTTACTAAATTCGAGTTCGATTTTATAATCTTATAATTAATATTTAGGTAATACTTTTATAGTTATTTCTTCTTAAAAAAGATATTTTTATCGTTAATATTTTTTAAGGATATTAGGAGGTTCGTTTTTATTTTTAAAAACTTTAATTTATTCGCCCTACTAACCTCTTTAGCTAGTATATATCGAGTCGGATCCTATTATAAAGTTATCTTTATACGAAGATAAAATATTATAAACTTCGATTAAATTATAGTTCGATTTTTTATTTATAGCTATTCTTTATAGGCGTATAAATATTATACTAGCGACGTCTCTAGTACACGGAAATATAAATACTCCTCTCGTCTAATTTATTATTAAATTATATTTCTTTAATTAAGGTATTCTTAAAATAATATAATAAATAGTTATTTTTATTATCTCGAAGGTAATTTCTTTATAATAGCGTTAAATAATAATTAATAACGGGAATATCTTTTTATTTATTCTTCCTATTAATAGCTTCGACCCGTCGGTTAATTAAAGTTTATATTATTTCTTTTTTTCTCGAGTTAATAAGTTAATTACCTAAATTATTATTCGAGATATAAAATTATTAATTATTTTTAAATCTATTATTATAACGACTTTATATCCGTTAACTCTTACCGGTATCCGTATATATATATTATACTAAACTAAATATAGATATTATTCTAAAGTTAATACGTTAATCTTCTTATATTTTTCTTTAATATAAGGGACTAGTTTTTTCCCGACGAAGATAAAAATCTATAGTACTCTTTAGATTCGAAGTACCTTTTATAATCTTCGGTTAAATAATAGTATTATTCGTCCTAGTTATAGTATTTCGTTTCTTTACTACTTCCTATCTAGTTTCGTAATTATAATTATTATTCTTTATTATAGTCTAAGAAGACTTAGTTCTCCCTTTTCTTAATTAAATACTACGGATAATTATCTTTTAAATAGTTATTCTACTAATTATAATTATATTTTAGTTTTACGATATACTTTCGCTCCCTTAAACTATTATAATAGTATTTATAATATTCGTTTATATATATTAACTAGTATATCTCTTTATATCGTAGGTAATATTTATTTTAAATATAATTAATTTTAGAGGGTTATCTTTTTTCCTTCTTTTTATCTTCGGGTTTTTCTTTTAATACGATAAATTAAATTCGGGAGTTATCGAGGTAATCTATTATCTAAAATTATTCTTTAGAATTTATTATACTTTATTCTTATTTTTATCCTTTCTTTAAATCCTCCTTTAGAGTTTTATTATTATTATTATTATTTAGTTCTTCGAGCTCTCGAATTCTTTAAGCGATTTTTTCTTTAATCTCTCTTTACTTTTTAAATAAATTATTAAATATAGTATCGTCTTATATTAAATCTTTAGGTGACTTAACTATATTATCCGGTATCTCTTTCTTAAATATATTTAATTATTATCGATTTATTATATTTTTCGAATAATAATTCCTAGCGATATAGCCCGGCTTATTATAATTATAGTAATTTATTATTTTTTTACCCTTTTATTATTATTTACTCTTTTTCTAGAATTCTTTTATAAGTCTCTTTTTAGTAAAATCGAGTTTTATTAAAATATAATTATACGGGTTAGATTTCTTATAACGGTAATAACTAGCCGAATTATATCCGTTATTATAAACTCTTAATCGTTCTCGTCCGTTAACTCCTCCGTTATAGTATTTCTCTATTATACGTTTATATAGCTTATTATTAATTTTAATTACTTATTTTATAAATATATCGAGGTCCTTTATAACGGCTCCTATTTATATAAATTTATTTTTTATATTATCTTTTAGTCTTTATCGATATATTATTATAAAAGTAATATCGTCCTAGTCCGTGAGTATTATATAATATTAAAATTATACTAAGTAATCGGACGTAGATCTTCGTTATACTAAATATTATATTATACGAATTATTATACTACTTTCGTTAAATAGTCTAAATATATAGCGAATCTCGGTTTTAAACCTAGAGAAGTTCTCTATTTAAAACTTTATTAATAAATTATCGGTATCGTTTATTATTTTTATATAGTATTTTAAGAATAGTTTAATTTATTTCTATATATTATCTTTTATATAGGTTATTATAAAGATTATCTATTTAATAATTAGTATAATATTCTCGTTAAATACGAAAAATAATTAGAGTTATAATAGTTAATCGTTAAGCTTTTTACGCTCTTTATAGTAGTAATTTAATCGGGTAATCTTAATATAATCTCTTTCCTCTATAATATTACGTTTTCTAGTACCATTTTAGGTATTTAGGGCTAGGGTCTTTATTAATTCTAAAATATTTATCCTAAGAGTATTTAAAGTATTAAGGCTCTTTATTTAATATTTTAATATAATATTAATAGGACCTAGGTTAGTACTCGTAGAGAGAAGTATTAAAGATTAAAGAATAATAGGCTTCGTATTAATATAAAATAAAACTAGATAAATTTAATAAATTTAATTAATAGTTTAATAAACGCCTATATTTAGAATTTATAATTAAAAGTTTTAAGAGAAGTTAAGTACGAAGCTTTTATTTATTAAGAAAATACGTAGTTTATATAGAAGAACGAAACTACGCTATTTATTTATTTACTCGTTTATTCTAGTATCGAGTATTTAGATAAACGATTAAGCGCTTACCTATTTATTAATCTATATACTACGTCGAGTAGTAAATAGTCCCTTAATATACTAAATATACTAAGTCTACTAAGGTTCTTAGCGAACCTTGATTATAATAATTATATAAATTATTATTTTACTAACTTATAAAGATATATTAAAGAATATTATAATATTTTTTATATTATTAATAAAAACGGATTATTTATTACTTTAGATATATTTATTTTAAAGAAAAAAAGAATTTAATTTAATATAATATACGTATTTAACGAGTTAAGATCGTAAAAAGTATATATATATTAGAATTATTTAAAGTTTCCGTTAATTTCTACTAATATAAGGGAACGTGCATCTTGCTTTTACTTGATAGTATGCCGGTCTTTTAAGGAGTTATTTAAAATGGTGACAATTATAAATCAGGGGAACGTTTCCCCTCTGTACAAGTCGTATAGCGGTCTCCTGGTAAGGTCAATTCACTACGAATCAAGCGGTCTTACTGATATAATGGATTTCATTCTAGGGCTTCTTAACACTTTATTTACTCGCCTTTCTTGTCACAATAGCATGTGCGTCCGGGGGAAGAAAAAACAAAAGTTGATACAAATCAACTATGTGATAATGTTTGGCGGGTGGTCATTCAATATGAGCTGGCACTTCGTACGGGGCGACTATCTCGAAATCTTCCTTGACCTTCATTTTAGGTACTGGCTCCCTTGGCTTTACCTATACGCTGCTAATGGACTTATGATACAGTCTCGTGCCGATTCTTTTCTGCATACACAATGATTAGTTGGAAAAACAAGATACAGACAAACTAGGTCAGGATTCCGGACCATGTTCTATTGAAGCCACGCCGAGTCCAAGACCAAGTTGTACGGAGTTGAGGATGCTTGAAATGTACGGTATGGTACTAAGACTGATATAATTTACTTGACAAGTAGTGCCAATGCTCGCTTTGATATACCTGTATTAGCAAGTCACTTCTAGATACTTCAATGCTCGGAGACATTCGTGCCACATTACCTGCTCATCATGTTATCAGTACCATGTCCGCCGAGAACGCGCCCGTGGCTATTCTTGAAGCCGAATGAGTTGTGGATCTTGATCACCTTTCCCAGCCAATCTGAAAAGAGTGAGGCGCAGCTGATACTCTTCGCCATATTGTCTACGGGCACGGGTACGCAGTTAGTGAACGCCACACCCACAGTCGAGCACAGGTACGATCGCTTGAGCAGTGTAGCGAGCATGATGACTCTCTCATCATTGGATGCATTGGTGAAGTGCGTCCCAAGCCTGATCATGGCACTGGTCCTTATCTTCACAGCCGACTCAATTCCGGACGCTAAGCGCGTAAGCTTATACACGAGGAACGTGGCGATCGGTGTGAGGACGTCTTGCTTGTACAGGTACAAGTCTACGCCCGGCCGCCATCAGGCCTTTCGTGATAGCGTTGAATCTTTCGCCTGACCTCATCGTCTTCAAGTGCCTGACCACGTCCATCGTTCCTTGCATGTACGTATGCCTAATGTTGCTCAAAAAGTCTTCGCGACTGATGGGTCCGCTACTGACGATTGAACTGGATTCTGGCCATTTTCGTCCTCATGCCCTTAAGAAACGATTGCGAATATGACGCAAATGATAGCGTTAGCGTATTCCTAACCATCTCCACATATGCGCCGGTGCTGATGCAGTACTTTTCAAAGTCGAAGAAAGAGGCGTAGGCCGCTTCCAAGGGCACGATAGAGCCCGTGTCATCCCTCCCAATGTAATCCTGCTCTTGGCTTGTCTTCGTATCCCCCATCAAGACAATTGGAATTGTAGACGAGCACCTGTGCCTGTCGGACCACTCCAGCTACTTCCATTTCACGCGATGTTCCCAACCAAGAAATCAACATGGGAACGTCGAAAACGAGGGAGCGGTCGGATCGCAAGATTAGGCAATGAGGGCGAATGGCGTTGCCAAAGGGCAAAGTCATAGAAGACCAGTCGGTGATTCGATCATCCCGTCGTCGCAAGCGAGCCTGTGGAGCTTATCCACTAGGCGTAGGTCATTGGTGACCTTGGAACCACTCCTCGGGCCACTGCTTCTCTTGGACCACGTCACTTTTCCGGTCGCATTGATCTTCTCCTCTTTCTCGTCCTTCTTCGCAGCGGTCTTTGGCGTGGGTGATGGTACGCTGATAAGGAGGCCCTGGTGATTAGAACTTGGTCTTGACCTCATCTTTCAAGTCTTTGGCCAGGATCTCGTTTCTTATTGTCGGGCTAATACGCATTTCACCTCGTGGGGTCGTAGTAAATCCCTTCAGCATCCGTCAAACCGCCATTGTGCGCTCGAACGCGTGCCTGTGCCTGGACATGTGCCTCGCATGCCTCCCACCTCCAGAACTAGAGGTACACCATCCCTCGTGATTTCCTTGAGCGCCTCGAGATCTTAGGCTCCCACGACGAGCGTACGTAGCCGACCCCGGCGTCAATTAAACGTACATCAACCCGCATCGTCGTCAACCGGCGCATTTCCACCACGTGCGGGGCTACCTCCAAGTGGTTCGCTTGCGCCTTAGTCGATGTCGACATCCGCCGTCATGAGGAATGGATCTCAAAAGCCATGGGTGCTCTCCCGCAGTGTGGCGCAAACCCCATTTGATCGCTACTCTGACGGCAACCCAAGTTGTCGCATTGCCGCCGTTTCAGCATATGTTATTATCATCGCACCAAATCATCACGTTCTTCGACCCTGGCCACTTGGACGACCTTGGAGAGTTCTGCCGATGTCGGTTGCGAGAGCGCTCTCACCATCTTGTGAAGAGACGATATGATCTGAATGATCAGTCGCTGCGGAGGAGGTAAAATCGATGATGACGAGACGGTAGTCGCTATCTGATGCTGATAACATGGAATGCGGGCATTCGAAGAGCTTCGCCAAGATTTTTGAGCTTATCAAGGTAAGGTACCTTAGGCAGGCATGCGAGCGCGTCGTCGTCGTCGACAGAAGCAAGCCAAATTTTAAGCTGCTGTCCGCAGATCACCGCATCAATTACCCAGGTGAAAAGACACGTACTAAGCAGACAATGAAGACCCTTGTCTGGCTTCCAGCCCTTACGCTGCTCACCTCAGAAGCCCATGCCTTTCACCTAAGTTTCTACAATGAGGACAATTGTGCCGGCGAGATACTCGGCCACTGGACCGGAGGTCCTGACCAAGGCTGCCAGAAACTCTTCGTAGGCGTAGCAGAGTGCGCGATCGTCCAAAGTACTGGCTCCGTGGATGACACCGTCGTTGCTTTCTATTCATCTGATACTTGTGATTTGAGCACTGCCGTTGCTGAGGGAGACACCGGAGAAATCGCCATCGATGACTTTTCCGCCTCGTATAGGTCATTCAACGTTATCAGATCAGCAGGTGGCGTTAGCGATAGTTCAGGCAACCAGCAAGCTCAGACATTGCCCTCAAACATTCTCAAAAGGACCTCCGAAATTAAAAATGACAACCGAAGACGAGATGATCACTCCGGGGACACTAAAATGCGTGAGCATGGCGAAGTCTCGGCTTATGGTGGCAAAATGTACAAATGGCACCAACTAGGCAAAGGGGAGGTGAGAGGTATCAATCTTGAGGAATGGGATGACAATATTCACGTGAAGAATGATGAAGACCACTTTTCTTTACCCGACTCGACTACAACGTCTTCGGAGAAAATGTCAAAACATAACGTACGCTCTCAGTCAACAGACCTTATGCTCCTAGATAAGGATGAACTGGAGAGACGCAATTTTCTCTTTGGGGTCTGTGCGGTTGCGGCCAATTGCCTCTTGGCTACCGGTCACACCGCGGCGCTTGCAGCATTCTCGGTCCAGGCAACCATTAGGGAAGCCATTGCTCGTGCTATTCGAGCCTTAGCGCAAACTACAAGCCAAGATCTCTGGGGCTTCTTCACTCACCCCTATATCATTGAGATAGTCGGCGGTACCATCTCCAGTTACGGTGGTGGGGTCTTATCAATCTTGACAACCGGCCAGCCCAATGCGAAAGATTGCTCTGACCAAAAGTCTGACGCTGACACCATCATCAGCATGATAGACCGCGCTGCGGCTGATAATCCGGCCCGTGCTGTAAAAGCCACGCTCCAAGTCGGCTCGGCTGTGTGACAGGAACGCTTGTAATGGAGGCCGTGGCTACCAACCAACTACCGGACCGAGGAAGCTGAAGCGCAGTGCCAAATTCGCTCTGCTCTTCAGGCACCCATTTTCGCCAGCTCAGTGATGTTCGCTAAGTGTCTGCGCAGGAAGCTTTGAGCATGTTTAAGGCCGATTTACTCCGAGGGAGAAAGCCGTTCGGGTGCATTTGGAAGTCTTTATTCACGTTTCTCCCCGCTCTTTTTCCGTCATTCTACTTGTTCGAAGAGCGTGCTCGCCATGGTGATTGAAGCACGGGTCCCAGTACTTACACATTCGTTTAGCAATGAAATGACATTATCCCTCAAAGCGCTCGTCTCTCACAAAGTAGAGGACAAATGCTCTCCTGTTGCTCAAGGTATGAGAATCTAGAGTGAAGCACAAATATTTAGGCTAGAACTTAGCAATCCACGTTTAATGGTCTTTCTGAGACCCAATCACGACGTAGGAATCACCCTTTTGTGAGAGGATCTTACTTATCATTTATGGCCAGATATTGGATGCAGAAGGACGAAAAATCCGAAGGTTTAGACTCCACAGTCTGCCGGATAATGGCGTTCTGCGACCCGCGTGGGGTTGCGGCTTTTTCCTAAGCCCTCAATTATGTGTTGAAACGCCCGAGGAGCGATTCCACCTTTTGTCTGTGCCGCGCGCTCACTGGTCCTGGAGTCCTATGGTCACAAAAAGAAACCTGCAGATTTACCTTCAAGTCGAGTGCCGAGTACGCGCGTTATGTTTGAAACGCTAGACTCATTTGATTGATCGATAATCGCGACGTACCCGAGGAGGCGATTTTGTCATTGGCGCAGAAAGACGACAAGGCTCGGAATTACGTGCAAGGGCGCCGTGGCGCTGATGTCAAGATCCTTCGTGACTCCTTCTTGACTAGTTCTAAATACGCTCTCGGTCATCCTTCCCGGCATTGCTGACCGCTGCGACAGTATAGAGCCGATGGTGTCCGGTTGGAAAGTCCAGCTGCGTGGAGCGCTTTGAAAATGTCATGGAGACAGCTACATTACTATCCTTGTGCTTCATTAGTCTTGCACCCACATGAGACTGACACGGATGCTTTCGCATCCGATCTTGATGCTTCTTGGCTTGCAGGCTTTGCAGGCTTATGGAACACCAATTGGGACTACAGACTATGTACTGCTGTCAGCGGACACAAAACCGCCGCGTAGTCTGCCAGAGCCTGCTGAGATCAGCTCCAGACAGTGGGTGAATTGCGAAGACGATCTTGCTAATTACGATTCATCCTGCTGGAACACATTGGACCTCTCAAATTATCTTCCACACTGGGTAACAACAACTCCGCCTTGCAACGGTGTTGCAGCAGACCCTAGGATGGACGGGTCTGGATGCTGTAATCCTGAGGAAGCCTGGGCTAAATGTTTTCTCCGTCTGGCGCGAGGTTCGAATGATCAGGATTGTTCAGTAATCGACGACCAGAAATGTACGAGCGACATAAAACTTGCGCCGGAACTGATTGTCAGTACTCATCATCAAGTACGATACGTTGAGAAGAACATTCATGAAATCAATAACTTTTTCTCTAATCACTTCAACGGTATGCGCGCCATCTCCAATCCGATCCAGCCATTCTAGGGAAGAAATAAGACTGACACCACTAATAGCCATCGACTCTTCAATGTCTACCACATCTCTAGATATTGGTTCCCTAACCTCGTCACTGAATCCTATCAAAGGCACGCCTGTCAGCTTGCTTAACATCGTCTCGATGCTTGGTCTAGGGCTGGCTTTTCTTTTGGTAACTGCAGATCACGTCAAGTGCTACGAGGCACGAAGATTGGACAGCTTGGGTACTGATCGAATGCAGGCGCCGGAGCTTGCCGCAGGGACCCTCGCAATTTAGCTTGTATCAGTACGAGTCCTTGTTCAAGGTTTTCTTGTCGGAGCCACACAATCGCCCTCACTCATCAAATCATTCCTACCGCTTGGTTCACCTGCTTCGCAAGTACACCAGATCGGCGACCTGTCGACGATGCTGGAACGCATAACTACGGATCTTAAGGAAGGGTTTGACCGGCTTATGAAACAATTAATGACTGACGTCGGGCAATTCGTGTCTTTTGCATCGACAGGCGCATGGTCAGGTCAGATAACGGCGGACTATGCCGATAATATCAAGCATTTCGATTGGATGCTCAAAACACACATCTCATCGGAGTCACTTAAGGCGAATCACTACTGGGGCCGAGCTGTGGCCGTGGTTGACCAGGAGTGGTGGAATACTGGTGGTCAGAGCGGGAACATCCTAAAAGACTGGATACCAAGCATCAAAGGACGTCACCTTAATGGAGAGATACCAGACGGTCAGATACTGCAAAACATGTTCAGGAGCAACGCTACGGGCCAAGTGTACGAGCTGAATTACAAGCGTGGTGGCAAATCAGACAATGGCCAAGAGAGTAGCGAGATCTTGAAGATGTTCGGCGCTTATGGGTGGGCTAACATGGAGGTTCTGTTCGATGGTGCCGTAAATTGTACCTCTACAGGGAACGCGGTAAAGATCAGGTAATTGGCGTCAACCATGATGGTTCACTCAATGTGGGGTGTATATCATCGCTACCAATCTATTACTATTGTGACTGGAAAACCTTGGCTTCGAGTTGCCCAGCTCCGCAGCAGGATGGAAGCTGCCCTTACTTTGGCCATGTTGGTGGTTGCAACTGGTTCGGACAAGGAGGGACAGGCGTTGAATGGCTGTGGGACAGCTAGCCATGCCGGTTCTTATCCCAGTATTGGGACTTCTAACGTCCAAGCGTTCAGCGTAAGGGTGAGAACAGAGAACGCAGAATGATTTTTCATCGCCGTGATGATCAAATGAGAATATGATTTTATATAAGTGAAGATGCTCCTCTCGTAATCCCAACAATGAGCTAACAATACACCACTGAAATGCAAGAACCGCCGCGATCTCAACAGAAAATCCGTCATCCTCTGTCGGTGGTAAGCCTCCAAGGCTTGGTAAAGAACGTTGATATAACAATTGATCTGTTATGGTTAACATAAAATCTGAATTGCGAGCACCAAGCTTCCACGGTAAAAGGACGCAAAGAAGCTCTTTGTCCCTGCTTGATGTGTTTGGACAGGTCGCAGCCTTTTCCATAGCCAAATGATACAATATCTACCACCGCGTCTCGACACTGTACACTAAGCATCCGGCCGTAATGGCACCGCCCCTTCCTTCGTTGTTACCTGCGAAGATCATTAGCAGAGAGCGCTTCACAAATGTTGGGGCAAAAGCTTTCAACTCACACTTCTTCCACGCATCCCACAGGATATCACCGCAAAAATGACCCTTCAATGGCTCTGCAAGGTTATACTTGCCACCATCAGGCGTGCAATTATCAACAGCCGTGAGACTAACGTCGTACACATCATCCTTCTCAGTCTTGCCATCGCCATCGTAGTCTTTCCCAGAGATCTCCGATGTGTAACCACCTGAAGCTATAACGTCCCATGTTACTGCTTGGTGGATGTCCGGCTTCGGCTCGACAGTGTCCTTGGCGTATTTTCCGCAGAAGAAGTTCACCGCTGGCGTCTCATGATAGTCATGAGCGTCCCTAGTTTTGGTCTTCTCGACGCACTTGGGGTCCGAGGGAGGATCAACTGGTGCCACCACAGGCGTGGCAGGCTGGACGGCGGCACCACCCTTCGGCTTGTTGTCTTTTTCCTCCACAAGATTCCAGATGGCTTTGACACCCGTCTGACGCTCCCAATTGGCTTTGTTCTGAAGGAAGGCCTTTGCATTTGCTGCCACCTTTCCATCTGCCAAGTCGAATGGCACCGTATCGTAAGCCATGAACGTGGCTAGTACGCCTGCTACTTTAGGAGCGGCTAGTTGACGGTCAGCAACGATTAATACGATCAATGTCATTTTGAATCAGAAAAGGTAGGACTTACCGAAGGAAGTTCCATCTTCCAAAACAGGTTTGGTAGAGTCTTCTTTGTAATCGAGACAAGGGACTTGAACTCCAGGTGCCAGAAGGGTGACAAGATTACCACTTTGTGAAAAGGGCGCCTTCTTACCCGCATTGTCTGTTGCACCTGTCAAGATCAAGGGAAAGTTGGGGCCCACAAAGACTCCAGGTGCGGTATCGACATTAGCCCTACCCGGTTGCTTCGCGTCGTTGCCAGCAATGCCTACGATTGGCACATCATGATCCATCAACTTTTTCATCTGTGCCTTCTGCTGTTGACGTCGGATGGGTAGTTTGTTGGGGTCGATAGGTTTGTTTTGGGAATACATAGAATAGGTGACTATACTTTTCTTCTTGCGCTCCGGCGTTGAATTGATGTCACTCCAGATCTGATCCCAAACTTCTATCTGCTCAGACAGTGCGCCGCTCGCCATTTTCACAACAATGGCTTTTGATCCCCTATTAGAACCATAGGTGTTACCCACAATTTTGGAGAATGTAGCTGTGCCGTGACCTAGTGTGAGTGGATTCTCTTCATTTAGGGGTTGCTTCTCATCCTTAGACTTTTTAGTCTGCATAGTTGCCCACCGATCTGTGGACAATTCCTCATAAACGTCAGCATAGAAATCCACTCATGCAAAGCACACAACGCACGGCTCTTTGAGTAGCGGACTTTCTCGTAACCCCAAGCTCGACATGGTAGATGCGGATGCCTTTACCACCCTTTTTTTCATAAACATAATTCTCCAAATCGTCGAGTTTTTTCACTGCAAAACAATCAGAGCGTCAGTATGGCCACAAATGTCCCCGACAGCGCATAAAGACGCACCTGTTTTTGGCTGACTGATGAAAACCAGATCTGGGTTGGCCTTAGTCGTAGCATATTCGAGCGCTCGTTTGACCTTGTTCGGGGGCAGCCTAGACGTCGGAGCTGGTTGAGGGAATGCAGCTCCAACTGCATCTTCGTCATTGTCCTCGACAGCCTCTATACCGGGATCGTTTTTGATCTTCTCGACTACCGGATCTTTTAATGATATGAATTAGTCAAACAATTGTTGATTCTAAAGTTTTGAGATGAATGCTCGTTAAAGATGGATCGCATGGAATATATTGGGAACCCTATTGTTGGGAACGAGTATAGTGCGGGGTGCAGGCTCGTCGTATCTGTGTGACAGGGCTTACCTTCTGCCTTGAACACCCAATGAAGGAATTCATCATCTTCGGAAGTCGTGAACGAATAGACCTCCTTGAGTCCAGTTGCATCTAAGATAGCTTGCTCCGACTTCTTGATTGCGTCTTTGTTCTTGCCATCTTTTGGAAAGGCTATTCGCTCTGGGGCATCTCTTTTGACAAGAACATGGCTGGCAGGGTTCACATTAGCTTCTATACTGAGGGAGGCAAGAAGACCAGCGGCGAGGCCAACGATTGAAAGCGTACGCATCTCGGAGACGAGAACGGTTCTGGCAGATTGTTAAGCAATGCTTGAAAGATTCAAATGGGAGATTCAGTAGCGGGCGACGTTAAATGTAAGTTGAAATCAGAGATGATTTGATGCAGAAGAATGGGAGAGCGAATCGTTGCTCCTTTTTATATCTGACGACGGTCGAATACGGATTGAAGGAGCTGATAGTTGCCATACAGAGAGGGGCAGTGCTCGCAACAGGTTGCAGAGCATGAGGAAATCCATTCTTTTCCAACATTGATCTCACCGGAGGCAGTACTCGAGGGGCGATGAAGGCTCTGCGAGTTTCATCCTTCAAGGTTGGACAAGGGCTTGGTAAGGCGATAGAAGGAGTTTGATATTCCAAGTCAAGGAGGCGCAGTGGGAGCTTGCTGAAAAACCGAGTGTAAACAAGAAGAGCAATTCAATGCCACGGAGACAGATGTGAAGAGACCGCAAACGTACCTCTTCTCTTCGCTCTTCGATACGTGCGAGGGCTTGCCACTAGCACTGGATTCTGATGGCTGTTGCCTCGAAGTAGACATTTGCTCGCTCATTGGGATGATGAAAGTATTGATGAGTGTATGTGTTGGATTGAGAATGAAGCGCTGTTCACATCCACTCAGGACACCGTGTGATCAGGAATGTGATTTGGCGAATTTCCACAGCAGCCGTACTGTAATAACGACTGTAATAACGACTTACGGCGTAGCTTGTTGTCTCCGTGTGGTAGGGTGAATTATTACGAGAAGCCGAGTGTGACTGAAATGAGGACCTGTATGACTGCGCCGGGAGTGGAGAGAAGGGTGTGCGAGTCACGCTCACTGACGTCAGGGGCATGAATTGAATCTTTCGAATTAGGACTTCCTCTTTTTCACTTTTTGAGGGATGTATAGTTGTATACAGCTAATGACAGTGTATCAAGTTCCAACTGCAAAAGGATTGTCAGTTTCATGTGGTAGGGTGAATTATTACGAGAAGCCGAGTGTAACTGAAATGAGGACCTGTATGACTGCGCCGGGACTGGAGAGAATGGGTGTGCAAGTCACGCTCACTGACGTCAAAGGACCATTTACTTAGCGGGGCATGAATTGAATCTTTCGAGGTAGGACTTCCTCTTTTTCACTTTTTGAGGGATGTATAGTTGTATACAGCTAATGACAGTGTATCAAGTTCCAACTGCAAAAGGATTGTCAGTTTCATGTGGTAACCCAGTTGCCAACCGCGCTATCTTTGATTGTGGTGGGATATGGAGGTCGTTCGTCATAAATGGCACAGCTTATGGTTCACGGTCTCGTGCATGGTCAAAGGATGACTTTCCAAATATGTCATAAGTCCACATCCTCCTCGCGCTCGGACCACCACCCACACACACCATACTTGCACTCATTCCCAACACGCCCCTGTCGAACCTGACCTTTTCACTACGATCTTGATTCTTTGTAGAGCTGGACTTCATCTGTCCTCTCATCGCTGAGGTTGGAAACTCGATCAGGCCTATCTACCTGTCTACAGAACTCTTCTCTTCTCTTCCTATAGTCCCTCGAATACTGTCGCCTCGAGAACGCCTTCTCTTCCTCCATCTCCCTTGTTGGCCCTCCCACAACTTGCAGCTACCACCGCCGCTTCCTACTGGGCTTTGGCTTTGGTTGCCTTGAGGATCGGCGTGGCTATGACGAAGGTACCAGCGCAATGGACACGGCGTTCCCATGGCCTGGAATAATCGAATATATGCCTCACGTTCCCCTCAGGTTCCTTTCTACTCCGCCGCCAACGTACGGTCGGCGCTGAACCCTTGAAAGCGGTCTGGTGACACCTCCTGCATGGATCCAACCCAGGCTGCTTGGATAGCTAAGCCGAGGTCAGCTCAGCTGGAGTTTCAGGCATCTGTTGGTGCTGACGTGGCAGCGGCTCGATTACGAGGACATACACATGCACTGCCCTGTGATGCCTGGATCAGCGATCAGGCTCCTGGAGGTGTGACGCTTCCATGTATCCTTCAGCCGAGCTCTCTTCACCCGTGCCAGTTACAGTGCCAGGTTTCGAGCTCGTGGCGGTGATGGTCTCAGCTGTGCCGGGGCTGAGCCATGCACCATCAAAGGCGAGGCGTTCTGCGAGGCGAAACGCTGGGACTATCTTAACTCTTTTATAGACGAGGAGACCGCGACTTCCTGTGGCCTACCTCTGATCCCTTCGATGGAGATTTCTTTTCAGAGCCTCTGGGACCTTGGCAGCCTCAAGGGTCTTTCCAGCCTCAAGGGCCTTTCCAGGCTCAAGGACCTTTCCAGCCTCAAAACAGCAATTCCAGTAATTTGCGAGACTCCCCGTGGCCTACCTCTGAACCCTTCGACGGAGGTCTCTTTTCAGAACCTCTGGAACCCTGGCAGCTTCAACAGCCTTTCCAGCCTCAGGGCAGCAACTTTGGTGATTCGCAATATGTTCTATGGTCTGCATTTGATCCTCAGGACATAGCCTTTCAAGCCACCAATCCTGCAGATGCGAGCTCGGCCATGAGCGATCAAGATTTGGCGTAAGCTGACCTCGGAGCGATAGCGTCAGCTTCAGGTCGCACATTTCGCATGTGTCTTATCATCCAAGGATACTGATACCAGGGATTTATCTTCGATACGAAAACGTTTGTCTAAGGGTCTCTGGAGGGTTGACTTTATTTTCCAAGTCTGTCATTACTGTCTGAAGTCATTTTCATAGTCATTTAATCATGTCAATCCCTGAGATCTTAATCAGCTTGCTTTAAACGATTATGGATAACATGTGATTTATTGAACTGAACGCTAGAATAGAGAAGTCAAGCAACATTAGTCTAAAGTAATATCACGATGATATAGGGACGATGAAGCATCCCTTTGAGTACTGGCACGAATGGGTCTACAAAAGTGCAGCCTTTCTTAGTGTCCTGAAATTATTCTTCTACGCAACATGAGAGTGACTGAATAAAGATGTTAGGTCCTCCTACATTCTTAGGGGCGACTACCAATTCCGTACGTTCTTCAATGGATTTCCCTTTTCGGTTCATTCATTCATATTGATTTGCTAATGCCCATCGTTGCTTTGTTTATACCCTGACGAAGCGTTCCATATGTAAATACGTATGGAGAACTACCAATGCTCTCCTGACACGTAGGATCACCAATATCAACCACTGTAATAATACTTGCCTGACTATGGAAGTACTTACGACCTCTGGTTCAGCTTTAAATAAGTCTTCAGGCATGTTAACAGTACCTGATTTACTTCTCCAATCTACATACGATGACGTCCACTCAATCCAGAAATTGAAGAGATCCCGCTTTGATGAAATTGACAGCTACGAAGAACTGCAACCTCTTGGTCACGGTGGAAACGGCAACTGCTTTTTGCTCAAATGAAATTCGGACCAAGCTCTATGGGTCTGCAAGGTCATCCGTCGATTCCACGAAAAGGAGCCCCAAGAAGCCATGATCCTCCTTAAAATTCTTCTCTGTCATGATCGTATTGTTCAGCTCCACGACCTGATTATCAAACCCGGAACATTTCAGCTTTACTTTGACTATCACTCGGGCGGAGACCTTTCTCATCTTATTAAGAAGTACAACAATGACCTACTCCTTATACCTGAATCGCTCCTTCGACATTGTTTTCTTCAATTAATCGAAGCACTGTGTTTCATTCACAACGGCTACGAAAAGTGGTCGAATGTCAAGACATCATGTGCCTGGACTCCCGTTATTCACGGGGACATCAAGCCGGAAAACGTTTTCACTCGTTATCCATCTGAAATATCCAAATCATCACACAACTATCCAACTCTCGTCTTAGGAGATTTTGGATCAGCTTCTCTTACCTCCTCACGACAAGCTGGTACCTATAGATGGCAGCCTCCCGAGTTACCGGTGACTTCGAAGGGCGCAGATGTATGGGCTGTCGGTGCTGCCATACACGCTATGGCACACAACGGGAAGGCTCCAATTGATCCTCTACCTACCCACTCACAGGATACCTATCAAAATCGACTGGCATGGGAGCTATGCGGGGAAGCCAGAAACCCGATACCTCTGGATGGGCGGTACTCCAAACGGCTGCATGACTGCGTATTCGACGCCTTGGATCTAGATCCGTATACTCGGTCTAGCAGCTTCGAGTTGTACATGATGGTGTCATGGGCTTTCATGATGAATGATGAACCCATAGAGATTTGAAGGTTCTTCCTTCCTTACCTTTCTCCATGTGAGATAGTCCCGATAAAATAAGCGAGGCTTTGGATATTAGTACTTACGAGGATGTTTATAGAAAATCGAGTAAACCCCCGATATATCAGTGTGGGATTTTACAAGAGAGAGGGCTAGCTCACTGGTTCTTGACGGGTAGTCAGGGAATGAATAGATAATTTAACTATAATCCAAGGACCAAACATCACGTTAGAGGTCTAGATAGAGAAGAGCCTTTAATCAAATATGGAGGTGACCGTTAAGATATATTCTAGGAAGATCTCAATAATTGATTCAATACCGAAGCTTTGCCGTAAATGTCTTGCTACGTAAGCCTTTAATAGGCCGTTTGAACGTTTGCTTACAAATTCAAATTTCTGTCACGTCGGTCTACTGTTAACCATTGTCCTATTACTTGAGAAGGTCTAGAGCTGAGCGGATACGAACGGACCATGCCTTGAGCCTTAGCAAGAGGATGTACGGATTTCGTATTAGATTGAGACTGTTGCTAAGAGATTAGATGATTCCGGCCTTTAACCTTGTCCAAGTGAACGGTTTGAATTCTGGCGTTTCTAGTATCCTATCAATCAGTCGCCGACGACACCTCAAAATCCATTACCTGGGAACGTGGCTTCGACATAGAGGCGGACTTTAAACACTCAGTGTCACAGGGATTTAAAAACCCAAGAAGGCATAATATATCAAATAAACTCTCAATACTTAAAGACGGGCATGAACAAGCAGGCTAAGAAATCTAGTAGGGTCCAAAGGTAAGTGTTACTACAGTCCGAAGGGTTCTTCTCTTGACTTAGAACATATATAGAAAGTACTAACGTTATAGATAGCGAGGCAACAGGAGTAGACCCAGGCCGAAGAGCGTCGATATTCGGGCATACAGCTACAATCGATGAGTCAGGCGCAAGCTCCGAGGTATGTCCTAGAAATATGGTATACAGTGGGGTAATGCTTAAGATCGGAGTGCTGGAGAGAACGAGACGGAGTGTATAAAATGGAGGTCATAAGCCGGAGGACACGATGGACGATATAATCTAGGTGACACAGCTAGGGATCCTGAACTGGATACGACTGGGGTATACAGTTAGGAGACAGAGGTTCGAGGACACGAGATAAATAACCTAATTCGGTGAATACGCGTAGAGATAAAAGATGGCAAGAACAGCAATATCATCAATTGTTCAGAGGCACGGGGCTTAGATCTCCCTTTAGTGCGTCTCAACTAATATAGCATTATCGTCGCTGATTAAAACAATAGAGACATAGCTGCATCAGACTATCAAAACCAAAACGCACTTCAGCTGACCAACGAACATTGTTATCATCGTTGAGTGAATTAATGTGCCCCTTCGAATTGACGTGTATTAGTCACCCAACACTCGTTCCCCGCAAAACACCTCAGTTTTCCCTCGCGTCAATCCACCTTTCCCTCCCTATCCTTCGACTTCCCCTTTACCCCTTCGAGCCACTATACTCAATCACCCAACAAGGTTTCCCGTTAATCCTTTCTACCGTTCGCGCCTTCCGCTTCGTTTACGTAGTTGTATCGCATCCTTTAATGATTTCCGACAGCTTCAAATCAAGTTCACGACCTGTGCCGGTAACCCTGCCTCCTTTTCTCTTCCCTTCATCCCCTCTTCCCTAAGCATTCCCTTCGCTCACAAGACTATCTTTAGCACCACCAGATCCAACTGCATAAATACTGTACTTAAGCATATCAACAAACACCACCAATCGGAACTCCAAAATAGCCAACGTCCGAAATAATAGGACCAGCCTCCTCTGGTAAGGGAATACGTATATACTCTTCTCCGGCCTTCGCAGCTTCTGCTAAACAATGACAGACATGTGTCTCCTGCCTTTTTCCGTGTGAATCCTCGACATCCGTCTTTGAACCATCTGTCTTCCCCTTCGTTGCCTTGATCTCTCTATCCATTCGTGCGTCTTGCGCCGCCGACTCCCATAATTGAGTCACTCGCACCGCTTCTTCTTCGGCGGCTAGGCAGACAACCTGGGCGCTGAGAACCTCTGGCACGACGTTGGGGAGGGGGCAACAGGGATACTGGTGATGGTGAGCGATGTTAACGTGCTGCTTGGCCTGATACATATGGGGGGGGAGGAGCTGACGTAAGATGTTTCCAACGTGTTGGGAGTACTCAGAGGTTCGGAGTCGGAGTGTAGTAAGCCGCTATCAGGAGCGCTGGAGAGCGGTACGGTCCATGGATAATTTTGATATTGGTCCCTAGAAGAGGACATCTCCGGGGGAGGGACTGGGAGGCTCTGAGAAGATATCAAGCTTGAGTATCAAGGTTTTCCTTTGTCAATCTATGGATTATCGAATAATCGTTGGATAGAGATCATAGAGGCGTGCCTGTAATCCGGTAGAAGATAGAAAGAAAACTCTGTGGGTGTCAGGAGGACGCGGATACGGAAATAACTTGTCAAATCAGGCGGAGCAAGTCTTAGACGCTCCTTAATACAAGGGTTTCTACAGGTAAGACATTATACATGTCTCAGAACGACAGAGGGCATTCCTCGGAAAGGAACCTAATCTGTCCCCGTATTCCTACCGCCTCATAATTGGCAAGGCTGACATCGTTTACCTTTATATAGGCTATACTTATCAATAACCTGACAGAAGCGACGAAGGATAATGCTGCACATGGTCAAAAATCTACAGGAAGCTTCAGAGCGTCGACGATTCAGTAGTCGTGGTAAGACTGGAAGCCGGGACCGACAATATTCAATATTCGCCTCTATCAAACGAATCTTATTACTGGTAATGGCCAGAACTGGGCTTGGATCAATTACCTTCCCTAGTGTCGTCTTGGAGGTAGGATAATATCTCATGGCGTAGATATATCGTGTATAGAGGCTAGTAGACTTACCGTGAATAAAGTACCCCACGAACTAATTTAAGATTGTGTCCAGTCAACGTTATCTAGAGCCGTTGATATAGTGAAACGGGTTAGTACTACACTGCCTGATTAAGCAGCTACACCCATAGGAAGCTCTGTATATCGAAAATGATTTGACGAGCAACAATGAAACTATTACACCAATGAAGTAAATCGTCCTATCTGCCACAGCGTCGTCCTATATCCTTAAGAACTTTGGAAAAAGTGGTTTTCGGACCTTCACCAGTAGAATACGCTATCTGGCCCACGTAAACCAAAGCTTATCCAGCACAGGTATGAGTAGTAACAGAGGACCATGTTAGAGCGAAGCATGTTCCACGATATAGACCGCTAGCCCTATCCAGTATTCGAATAAGATAAACAAGATGAATTCTGATTGGGAAAATTTGATAAGGAGAAGAGGTGTAGAAGGTCTGGACTCGAACTAAATCACGGAGTTTTCGGGCGATACTCGATCTATAATTAGCCAGATCTTGGTTTAGCGTGTGCATAAAGCTATGGAATCCTTGACATTTTTCTCCGCGCAATTGGCCCATGGTTACTACAAATAGGCAGAGATATCAACAACCACTGAAATAAAAATAAAAATCGCCCTTTTAGGTCTTCCGGTCGCCGCAGTCGAAACGAGCCCCTCACCGACCCCAAGTCTCCTCCTGCTCGGAATAGAAAGCCGTCTGCTCATGCCCAGCTTGAACAACGTCAACGGAAGGCACAGCTACAACAGCGCCACGAACGCGAGAATACTCCCCGTGTCTCAACTGCGCGCAATGAAGCAGATTGAACGGGCGCGTCTTCAGCAGCAGCGCAAAGAGCAGAAAGAATAGGAAGAGCTGGAGCGAGTAGAATAGGATAAACGTGCTGATGAGGAACATCCTAGAGAACAGATTAGGCGTGCCGATGAAGCAATAACGTCATCGGAGGAAGAGGTTGACGTTGAGGAGCAATTGCGACTAGATAAGACCGCAGTAGGATGAGCAGCAAAAGATAAGACGGGAGCAAGAGAAGCAGTATCGCCGTGCTAGGGACGGGCGTACTATACCTTCGTCGCTACCGCTTCTATCGCGAGGCAGTAATGCTTTCGACGCAGCCGGGTCAAGTGGCCAGAATGTGAATTCTGCTGCTACTCCGCGTGCTCGTGCGGCTTGGAATAAAGTACTTTCCAGGCAGGATCCTGCTGCTTAACGTGGACAGGAACGAGAGTAGAAAGAGCAGCAAGAACGGGAAGTAGAGGTTGCCCGTTGTGGTGTGAACTTTGAGGACATCTTCATAGGTCTCTTCGATGGAGATAGCGCTGGTGTCCTCGCCAGCGCCCCCACTTGTGTTGCGGAACTATCCGAGGCCACGACATTGCCTGATGAGAGTGAGACGTGGCGGGCATTCCTCTTCTACGGACAGAAGTGGACAGTATACGACCTGGAGTCGGCGTTCGAGACGCTTATTTCTTATTCGCTGATTCAGTGGAAACCGGCTCGTGCATGCGTGGGGGCAGGATCGACTGGAGGCGGACAGGCAACGGCAGCTGAGCGGTCTCGCCCTCGAGCTTATGGCGGATGCCAGCGCCCAGGATAGGCTCGACCCAAGCCGTCAACTCCGGTTGGTGCCATATGTGACGGCTAGTTTTAGTGTGTTTTTTCTCCTGTATGAACCACTGGACGAGCTTGCAATGGGTCGACTCGCCATAATCGATAGGATGGAAGACTTCCTGTACAGGACAGGACGGTGGTCCGAGGCCTGCGAGATGCAAGTATTCCATTTCAGAAAAATCGAGAAGATGCTGGGCAAGGAATATCCTGATACGCTGACGAGCATAAACAATCTGGTATTAGTGTTGAGCAGTCAAGGCAAATACGACGAGGCCGAGCGAATACATCGACAAGCGCTCGCGTTGAGGGAGACAGTACTGGGCAAGGAGCATCCTAATACGCTAACCAGCATGAACAATCTAATATAGGTGTTGAGTAGGCAAGGCAGCTATAAAGGGACCGAGCCAGAAGCTCCACTTCCACCAAAAGAACTAAGAATTGGCCTCAGAGACTGCTCCAGAACGCTTCTCGATTTCTTTTTCGTCCACAGTCGACAAGTGATCGAAAGGATCAGTCGACGAGGCTCTTCACAATGTCAAGCATATTTCGGCAAAGAAATGGAGGAGAGGAAAATGTGACAACAGCCAAATAGAGGTGGAAGGTGAAGGAGTGAGATTCGATTAGATAGGACCTTCCCCTCTAACAGAAAATTTAATTATTGGATCAGGCGTATCGGACCGCATCTAAGCTTTAATTTAATTTATTACGCTGTATTACAATCGTGCTTTACGTATCCCATGAACCGGCACTAGTATATAACAAAACTCATGAGCTATCTAACCTATTTAGGTAATCGTATATAAACTAGTATACTAATAACTTTTATTACTCTAAATTTCTACTATTTACCTAATTTATTTGCTTTACTCTTATTATTATATAGAATTCTATATTATTATAATATATCGGCGATCTAGCTATATATTTTATTCATATTAATATTATTTTAAATCTTAATAATTTTTTACTTTATATTAATTTTATTTATTTTATAATACTACGCGAGGCCCGGCTTCCGGGTATTATAGTTAAGATTATTATTTTTTTATAATTTTTAAAGGTATAACTCGTCGCCTAGTTTAATTTTTTAAATAAAATTTATATAAACGAGAAATAACTTTTCTATATAATAAAATTATATTATCGAATTACCCGGTTTTTTCGCGTTAAATTTATAGACTTTTAAAAATTTATATTTAGCGAAATATTAATTATATTTCTTTTTAGTCTCTTATTTTCGTTATTATAATTTCCGAGTTTTCGAGAGTTTAATTTCGAATTATTTATTATACTCGTCGTTATAAAAGATTAATTTATATTTATATTATTATAAATATAAAACGACGATATAAAATATAACTTCTTTTAATTATAGAAATTTAGTTAGATTTTCTAATTTATAATATATATTTATTTCTTAAAAAATCCGGCCGGTTAATTATATTAAAGAGTCGATATAAATCTCGTTAATAAAATAAATTTATTATTATAATAATTATAATATTTTATTCTTATTTTCTTAATAGGTCGCTTTAACTTTTATATATTTATAAAATTTCGTATTCCGATAACGATTTTTTAGAGCGCGTTATAGTATTTTTAAATTAAAATATAATTTAAAGATTTTAATTTAATAATTATAATACTCGCTATATACTAGATTTTCGATATTTAAAAACTAATTAAATTACTCGTTAAATAACTTTACTAGTCGCCTAATATATATAAATAATTTCCGGGTTTATTATACTACGACGTTATTTCCTAACTATCGCTCCTCTTTATATTAATATTTAATAGTACTCTCTAGTATATCTTTCTCTTTATAGATATTTTCTAATACTTTTTTACTTTTTATCGCGACGGTTTATAAAAGTTAAATTTTTTTAAAAGTCTCGTACTCGCGTTATTTAATTTTAGATAATTTAGATATAACTAGAGTATTTATATAAATTATAATTATAAAATAGTTATTTATTTATAGAGGGAAAAGAATTTATACTTTTTATAAAGAAGAGGAATCTAGTTTATATTTAATTAAATAATTTATAAGTTTTTATTATATACTAGTATCTATAATAATTAAATTCGTTTAATTTAGTAATCGGATTATCTATAAAAGTATAAGCGACTCTAAGAATCTTGATTTACTCGGAGCGCTTAGGCCCGCTCGCGAGCGCTCGGAGCGTTTAGAGCTATTTAGGATTCTTAAAGCCGCTTAATACCGGCTTAATATTCTTAGTACCGGCTAAATATTCTTAGCGTAGAGCGACAGTCCTAAGCGAGGACCGGCGGGCAGAAATAGCCGCTTTACCGTTTATAGTTTAGCGTAGACCACTAGCGCCCGAGTAGATATTTTAGGCTTTCCGCTACTAAAAATTTCTACCCTTATATAATAACTGTTAAATCTTTTAATCGTTAAATTCGTCGATATATTCGACGATATTTTTATTTTTCCTCTTCTAAATCTTTTTAAATAATTTTTATTTTTATTTTAATCCTCGTTATACCTAGTTAAGAAACTACGATTTATTATTATAAAGAAGAAAAAGACGAGGTATATAAATAAATAATAAGTTAAAAGTAAAGTTTTAAATCGTCGTTATTTATATTAAATTAATTGATTTTAATTAATTTATTAAATTTAATAAATTTAAAATAAGGTTTTAAATCGTCGTTATCTACGTTAAATTAAATTAATTTTAATTAATTTTATTAAATTTAATAAGTTTAAAGTAAGGTTTTAAATCGTCGTTATTTACGTTAAGTTAATTAATTTTAATTAATTTTATTAATTTTAATAAGTTTAAAATAAGGTTTTAATCGTTATAGTCCCCGTTTTTCTCGAGGATTATATAAAAAATATCGATTTTTCTTTACTATTTTTATTTATAATTAACTAGTTAATCCTCGTTTTTTAAAAACTCGTTGTCGTAAAGCCTATTTTAATCGCTAGGGCGTTAATATTAAGTTTACTAGAAATATAATTAATAAAAAGGAGAAGACTCGGTTAATACTACGATTTATCTCTAAATTATTATTTTTAACGATAATTTTTAATACGTAATTTTTTTATATTAAAAGAAAATTACCTCGTTATTATATTTATATTAAAGGTAATAAAATAAAAAATAATAATCTTCCCTAAAATCCTAATTAAAAATAATAATTAAAATATATTAAAAGGGAATAATATAATTTCTAGGGAGGATAACGAAGATTTTTTATTTTATAATTATAGTTATAAAGTTAGATATCCTCGTTATTTACGACGATTTAGTTTTTAATCCTCGATTTTAAAGAGTATTATATTTAAAATATATTTCGGAAAGAAAGGGGGTATTTTAAAAAAAGTATATTAATTATTTTATTTAATAATAATATTATTATTAATCCTCGTTTTAATCTAGCCGAATAACGAATCTAGTAATATTACTTTTAATTAATACTCTCTTATAATCTTTAAACTCTTCGAGTTCTAGTTCGGTCGTATATTTAATCCTCTTTTTCTTCGATTATTTTTATTAATAATTTAATATTAAATCGTCGTATTTTACTAGTATAAATATTTAATAAAATAACGAATTCCCGCGTTCGCGTTAATAAGGTTAAAAAGTTTATAGATATTAATAAAACGGTATAAAATCGTCGATTATAACGAGGATATTAATTACTAAAAACGAGGATTAATAAAATAATTATCGATAATAGCGAGAGTATCTTAGATAGTATATATTAAAAAAGGTCGATTATATCGATATATTTTACTAGAATAAGTCGGTAATACCGATAATTTAAATTAAACTCTTTTTTCCTTCTTAAATTTTTAGTTAAAAATTATAAATTTATAAATAAATTTACTAAATCGATTTATATATTTTCGATATATATATTTATATATATATATATATTTAATCATATATCTTCGATTTATAAATATATATTCCTTTATATATATTAGATTTATATAAAGATTTATAGATATTCGATTTATATATATATAAATTAGATATATAGATCCTATATATATATTAATCCACTAATTTAATTTAATAATTTTAATTTATAGATCTTTTTATATTTAATTTTATTATATAAATATATTTATTAAATTTATATAATTTTATTTCTATAATTTAAGTATTAAATCTATATATTTAAATTCCTAATATATATATCTATATTATTTATCAAATTTATTTAATCTAGTTCACTAAATCTAATTATAAATTTAATAACTAGATTTATTTATTAAAATTATTTAATTTTATCTTCAAAATTTATTTCTTAAATTTAATATTAATATTTATTAATTTTATATATATTTAAAATTTATATATTTAGATCTCTTAAATTTAGTTATTAAACCTTAATAATTTACTTCTCTAATTATATATATATAATCTATTAATCTAATTATTTAATTTTATTCTTTGAACTTATTTATTAATATTATTTATTAAATTTATTAAATTTATCTTTAATTCCTAAATTTATTTATTAAATATATTTAAT